>ERZ894226.187-NODE-187-length-45841-cov-10.927663_pt1 | contig 45841 bp, 41 predicted proteins | sample MGYA00380294_ERZ894226 | MGnify/ENA primary metagenome ERZ894226 (study PRJEB32331, sample SAMN06328434) | human gut metagenome | biome: human gut microbiome; feature: stool | host: Homo sapiens | collected 2014-10-29 ... | reverse complement strand
GTGTCCTCGCTTTTTTATAACCTGTTTTATGCGCGCTTCTTCTTGTAGTAGTAGAAGACTGGTAATCCAATCAAGACTAGTACGATTGACAAAGCAGCCCCTGCAAAGTCGTTGATAATTGTTGAGCCCAAAACAAACAAGGCACCAAAAATAGCAACTAATGGTGTGATTGGGAACAATGGCGTCTTGAACAACGTATCTTGTTCAGCCAAAAGTCCCTTCTTCACTTGGCGACGCAAGATGAAGACACCGAAGAATGCTGCGGTATAGAAAATCCAAATCGTAAAGATCGCAATATCTGACAAACGATCCACACCCTTGGTATAGAAGATATCCAACAACACCGTCATCAACGTCACCGTGATAATGGCATTAACTGGCTCTTGCGTCTTACGTGTTAGCTTGCTCAAATACTTTGGGAACAAGCCATCTAATGACATCGCGTAAGCCATTCGTGGGAATGACAACATCTTACCATTCAACGTTCCCAACATTGAAATGATAATAGCCAAACTCAACGCACGCCCACCAAAGTCACCAAAGGCAGCTCGAACCACCGCAAACGTCGCATTGTTTTGCAACGCCACAATCTTATCTGATGGCAAAGCATGGTACACACCAAACGTCACCCCAACATAGGCCAAGACAACGATTAGCAACCCACCCACGATTGAACGAGGTAAGTCACGGCGTGGGTTCTTCAACTCACCAGCGATGTTTGATAGCAAAATCCAACCATCATACGCAAACAACGTTGCCAGGATGGCCATTCCAAAACCACCACCGGTCGTGGCTACTTGGTGAACCGTTTGGCCCAATGCATCAACCTTACCGAAGAACAAGCCATACACAATCAAGACCGCGATTGGCACCAACTTAATTGAGGTCGTTGCCACTTGGAAAGCAGCCGGTACCCGATTCTCCAACATGTTGATGCCAGCCACAAAGACCACGAAGATAACTGAAATCCAAGTGGCTGATGATTGTGACAAGCCCAAGAAGTTCGCCGTCAAGAATGCGGCATACCCTGCGATTGAAGCAATAACGGCCGGTGCATAAACAACCACTTGCATCCAACCAGCTAAGAATCCAGCCGCAGGACCATAAAGCTCTTCAATGTAACTGTACAAGCCACCGGTCTTTGGCAAGCGCGCACCAACCTCGGCAATTGTTAGTCCTGCCGCCAGCGTAATCACACCACCGACAATCCAAGCTAACAACCCAGCCGTTGATGAACCCGCTGTTTGCAAGACACCCGCTTGCTTAAAGAAGATTCCCGAACCAATCACGGTTCCGATAACCATCGCTAACCCCGACCAAATACCCATCGATCGTTTCAATTCAATCTTGTTTTCCATAACGTAATTCCTACAACTCCCACATAACAATGATATAAAAAAAGCAGCCACCCAATCCTAGCGATTGGATGACTGCAAATCGTTCTTACAGTTCAAGCGTTACACGAAAACGCCCAATCACTAATTGTGTTGAGTTTGAACGATCATTATTATTATTGTTATTTGCAAAGATAAACATAATCGTTCTCCTTCTTTTTAGTGTGCATTTTCATAACGATTAAAATCTTATCATATTCTCAGAAATTAAACAAGCAATAAAAAAATCTCAAAAACCAAGCGCGTTACCCTTAGTTTTTGAGATTAATTGTTTTTAATATTAACTATTAACGAGATTAAGCTTCTTCATACCATGAGTAGTGGTACATCTCACCAGCTGGCTTATCCGTACGCTCGTAAGTGTGCGCACCGAAGTAATCACGTTGCGCTTGAATCAAGTTAGCAGGCAACACTTCAGAACGGTATGAGTCAAAGTAAGCAACCGCTGCTGACAATGATGGTACTGGTACACCAGCTGCCGTTGCCAAAGCAATCACACGACGAGCTGCTGCTTGATACTTCTCGGCAACATCCTTGAAGTATGGATCCAACAACAAGTTGTGCAAACCGGCTTCATTGTCGTAAGCATCTGTAATACGTTGCAAGAAGCGAGCACGAATAATCGCACCAGCACGCCACAATTGGGCTAACTCACCGTATTGCAAATCCCAGTCATAGTGATCTGAGGCCATACGCAATTGGTCGAAACCTTGTGCATATGACATGATCTTACCAAAGTACAATGCTTCGCGGATGTCTTCAACCGTCGCGTCTACATCCCCTTCAAAGCTAAACTCAGGACCGGCCAAAACCTTAGAAGCAGCCACACGGTCGTCCTTCATTGCTGAAATGTAACGCGCGTAAACTGATTCCGTAATCAATGATTGTGGGGCACCAACTTCAAGGGCTGATTGTGATGACCACTTTCCAGTTCCCTTGTTACCAGCACGGTCCAAAATCATATCAACCATTGGCTTGCCTGAACCCAAATCATCATCACGTGTCAAAATGTCCGCCGTGATTTCAATCAAGTATGAGTCCAACTCACCCTTGTTCCACTCAGCAAATGTGCCTGCCAAAGCATCCTTGTCCAACTTCAACAAACGCTTCAACAAGTCGTATGACTCAGCAATCAATTGCATATCGCCATATTCGATACCGTTGTGGACCATCTTGACGTAGTGACCGGCACCATTTGGTCCGATGTAAGCAACCGTTGGCTTGCCATCTTCAGGTGCCTTCGCAGCAATTTCCTTCAAGATTGGCTCAACCAAATCATAAGCGTCGCGTTGGCCACCAGGCATCATTGAAGGACCTTGCAAGGCACCCAATTCACCACCTGATACACCCATGCCGATGAAGTTGATGCCTGATTGGGCCAACTTCTCTGAACGACGCATTGTATCCTCGAAGAACGTGTTTCCACCATCAATCAAAATGTCACCCTTTTCCAAGAAAGGTAGCAATTCTTCAATGACGGCATCAGTTCCGGCACCAGCCTTAACCATCAACAAGATACGACGTGGGGCCTTAATTGACTTCACGAATTCCTCGACAGTATAACCTGGTACAAACTTCTTGTCTGAGTGCGTTTGTACCAAATCTTCAGTACGAGCGCTTGAACGGTTGTAAACAGCCACCGTGTAACCACGTGACTCAACATTCAAAGCCAAATTACGACCCATAACGGCCAAACCAACAACACCAAAATCTGCAGTTGCCATGTTTTATTTTCCTCCAAAGTTTTATCTCTATCCCTCGATTGACTATAAGTTTAGTCCTCATTAGTTTAAAGTCAAAATAAAAAGTGTTGGTGAATTAATTGTGAAATTGTTTATCCCATATACAAAATTCAGCTAAGTTAATACGCCTTGATTGGTAAATGAATTTGCGCAATAAAAAATGCCGAACAACTTACTGTCCGACATTCTTTATGCTTATTTAATATTGTGCCAATACGGACGTCACTACTTCATCTGAAGCTGTTGTCGTCATAAACCGACCCATCGGTGTGATGTCGTGCCGATCTTTAAAGGCTAGCTTCTTGGTTTCAACTAACATCACAGTGAGGTTGTTTTCCGTCAAAAATAGTTGACCTGGCTTACCGAGTTTTCCCTTCGTGTGCTTGCCAATACGCCAGCTGTGAAAATCAGCCGGCGTGAGTGGATTCTCCTTAGGCTCAAATGCACCACTGTTGCTTTGCGTCATCACAACGCCAATTAATTCTGCTGTTGGATATTTATCTGCCATCATTAACCTCGATAGTATGCCCACGGCACTTGCGGATCAAATTGCTCATCTGTTGAGACAACAAGTCCCTTCTTGAAACGCGTTAATAACCAGAAACGCAATGGTTCAGGAATACCCAACATGTCAAAATCACTTGTTGAAATAGCGTACCGAATACCCTTTTCGTCTTGATTAGTCACCTTTTGTACCCAGTTAGGATCGACAATCAACTCACGCCCAATCGCCGCACCATCGACACCTGCTTGTACAAGTGCTTCAACCTGTTCTGGCGTGCGCAACAAGCCAGCCACAATCAATGGAATATTACCCAAAATGGCCTTATACTTCGCGTACAACGGCTCTTGGTCTTCCTTGTTCATAAACGGCGTCTGGAAAGCATCTTTCAATGAAATGTGGAAATAAGAAATTGGCCGCTTGATAATTTCTTGGGCCATTGCCAAAGACTGATCAAAACGGATACCTGGCGTTGTTGGTTCCTCAGGTGATTGACGGTACCCAATAATAAATTGGTCATCCGCATACGCGGTCCGTGCAGCAACAACCGCATCTAAAACAGCCAACCCGTATTGCATACGTGCAGCTAAATCACCACCCCACTCGTCCGTCCGCTGATTAGCGTGTTCTGAGAAAAACTGTTGCATCGCATACATATTGGCCCCGTGCAATTCCACACCAGCAAAACCAGCTGCAATTGCCCGGCGTGTTGCCTCACCAAAATCAGCAATACTCTGGCGAATTTCGGCATCGGTCATTGGTCGTGGCGTTGCCATGCCTGGTTGGTGACCTGGTACATCTGAAGGGCCGATAACATCATCGTGCAAAACAGCAGCCGTTTGGGCGATACGACCACCAAATGATAGCTGCAAAACAGGGACTGAGCCACGGTTTTTAATGGCATCCGCAATTTTCTTCAGGCCTGGAATTTTCTCATCGACATCCGCCCCAATTTGGCCAACATAGGTCTTACCAGCCATCGATACGTAGGCCATTTCGACAATAACTAAGCCCGGGCCACCAGCCCGCATCTTGTAGTAATTCACCTCATCATCTGTCACGACACCCGTCGCAAATGATGATCGCAAAGTTGTTGGTGGAAAAACAACACGGTTTTTAATTTCAACACCGTTCGCCAACTTAAAAGGCTCAAGGAATTTATAACTCATCAGATTTAACTCTTTCTACTTTATATGTGATTACAATTATAGCATTCTGGACAACGGCGTATTGATGCCCCTTTTTCTCGCTGAAATCTCAGCTGACATTTACAATAAGTTTAACAAATTTGTCGGCTTGTTTTGTAGAAAAAGAGGGGACTCGAATATGAAGTTTGAAACAAAGGTCATTCACGGCGGGACACAAGAAGATCCCTACACGGGTGCTATTACAACGCCAATCTATCAGACGTCAACTTATCACCAACAGACACTTGGTGGTCATGCAAAATACGAGTATACACGTGGTGAAAACCCTACCCGATTCGCTTTGGAATCAGTGATGGCAGCCATTGAAAACGGCACAGATGGGTTTGCCTTTTCATCTGGTATGGCAGCGATTCATGCCACAATGAGTTTATTGAAAGCCGGCGACCACATTGTGATGGCCAACGATGTATATGGCGGCACCTTCCGCTTAGTTAATCGGATTTTAACGGATTTGGGCATTACGTTTACGGCCGTTGATACCGCTGACAGTGTGGCTTTACAAGAAGCAATTAAGCCAACGACGAAAATGGTTTATTTGGAATCACCATCGAATCCATTAATGCACGTAACCGATATCGCCGAAGCAGCCCGCATCGCTCACGATTCTGGCGCCATTGCTGTCGTGGATAATACGTTCGCCTCGCCTTACAATCAAAACCCCTTAGACCTAGGTGCCGATGTCGTTATTCACTCCGGCACAAAGTATCTAGGTGGTCACGCCGATGTATTATCTGGCTTCGTCATTGTGAAGGACGCCGAATTGGCTGAACGAATTAAGTTTATTCAAATGTCAATTGGTGCAGTTTTGTCACCCCAAGATTCATACTTGGTCCAACGCTCAATTAAAACATTGGCTTTGCGAGTACAGCGTCATAATGAAAACGCCATGGCATTAGCCGAATTCTTAAACAATCACCCCAAGGTAGCCAAGGTTTATTTCCCTGGCTTGCCTGGCACACCAGACTACGAAATTGCACGTCGTCAAATGCGCGGGTTCGGTGGCATGATGTCAATTGAGCTGCAGCCCGGGCTGGACGTTAAGCAGTTCGTCGAGAATTTGGATGTCTTCTTATTAGCTGAGTCACTTGGTGGTGTTGAATCTTTGATTGAAGTGCCAGCCATCATGACCCATGCATCAATTCCGCGCGACATTCGTTTAGCTAACGGCATTAAGGATGAATTGGTTCGTATTTCAGTCGGCATTGAAGATATCGATGATTTGATTGCCGACATGACAAAGGGCTTGGATGCCTTGTAATATTGCTTAAACAGGCAAAATAAAAACCGCGTTAACGTATATCTACGTTTAACGCGGTTTTTCAGTAAGCTACTGATGTCGTCAAATTACTTTGACTCCAATTCAGCCTTACCCTTGGCCCATTGTTGAATGTTAACAACTTCAGCCACACGAGCCTTCTTTGCAGAATCGTGTGATGTTGGTCGCTTACGAGCCCATGAGTTATATGGTGATTGAACAGCCATGATCATTTCCTCCATTTATGTTATCGATAACTTTACTAGTATACCGATAAAAACAAAGTGCGTCAAACCTTTATCCTAAATCCGTCAAACTTTCTCTCACAAATTGTTGAGAAGCATATGCTAAGCCCGTATACTAAAGTTACTATGATTACACAAAAGACAACGTTCCCAGATTTCATCTGGTATCAAGTACATGATATGACACCCGAAGAGCGATCATGGCTCACAACCGACCAGCTCATTCCCAATGAATTACTTAGTTATGCTGTTGACCCCTACGAAAGCGCCCGAATGGAGTACGACGAAGATGCTGATTTAACCTTAATCATTTTCGATGTGGTGACGCCAACCTCAACCCGGGCCACAACCGAGCCAATTGGCATGCTCTTTAGCAATGACCAAAAGCGGTTGTTCACCTTTACGCGTCCCGAAACTGATTATGTGGATAACTATCTCAGTGGTACCGAAGTGAGTCGCCGACCATTACCTGACCACGCAACGCCATTAGACGTCATTCTAAACGGCGCCGAGCTACTGTCGTCTAAATTTATGTCGGCAATTTTGGAAATCAACCGTCGGCGCACGCCAATTCAAAGTGAGATCCGTAAAACCAAGCAAACCCAAAAGACTATCGACCAATTGATGGATTTGCAAACCGATTTAATTTATTTACTTAATTCGCTACATACTGACCGCGATTTACTGCGTTCATACAAAGCGCGCAAAACGGTGCAATTAACTGACCATCAGGCTGAACGCATTGATGACGTTACCGTCGAATTACAACAAGCCATCGATACTGGTGAACTATCACAGCTCGTGACCAATAGTGTCTCAGATGCGTTCGTTAATTTGGCAAACTCTAATTTGAATTGGACCATGAAATTACTGACGGTTTCATCAATCGTATTGACGGTTCCCAACATTGTATCAGGGTTCTTTGGCCAAAACGTCTCATTACCCTTCACGCACACCCCAATGGGTTGGATTATCACAATTATTTTAACTCTAATTCTGATGAGCATTACCACTGTTATTTTATGGCGGTCGGGGTTCTTTCGAAAGTAACCGACCACACAAAAAAGGCACCTTCGGCGAAGGTGCCTTTTTGTGTGTCTTAACGACCCATTAATTTCTTCAACAAACTGTAAATCGCATACTTAGGGCCATTAATTGGCTTAACGAAAGTGCCCACCTTCTCTTCAGCAAAACCAGCAAAGCCTTGCTTGAAGCCAAGTACACCGTCTGATCCATCAAACACACCAGAGATACCATAGAAATTATAGTGTGGAATGTGACGTGCAACTGCCTGCTTAAAGGCATACTCTTGGACAGCATATGGCCCATAGAAATTCTTGTACTCGTCGTAAGTACCTGAATACAAGTAAATCATTTCGTTAGCGGTTGCCAAGAATAATGAACCCGCGATGACCACAACATCTTGGCCGGCCTTCTCACGTTCGACCTGCGCTTGGGCAATGCGCTTTTCGTGTTGCTTATGTTGATCCGCATATTCCGCACGTTGGCGTTGCAACTTCTTATAATTAGGCTTTTCCGCAATGCGGGCATCCAAATCCGCCACAACTTCAGCTAAGTGATCACGTGCCGCTTCTTGGCCAGCAATGTAAGCTGGAAAATCCATTTCTGCGAAGACAAAGTAGGCATCATCACCAAATTCATCAAAGACGATTTGATAGAACTCTAAATCTTTATCGTGATAATCCAAACGATCAGCTGTGTGTTGCGTCAATGCTTTGAAGTCCGTTAAATCTTCACGGCCTAAGCGACGCAACTTGATACCAAATTGATCCGTCTTCTTAAGGTAGTACTTGCCATCCTTGGCAAAAGATTGACGTAACGCCTTGTCGGCATCGTCAGCTGCTAGCACTGGCGTCAGGTCCTTCACATATTGCCATGATGGCGAAGCGTTCGTTGTCCATCCCTTAGGGGCTGGTGTGTGCTTGAAGCCTGCAGCAGTTAAGGTTGTCATTGGCGCTTCGTTAGCTGCGCCGATTTGAACCCCCTCATCATCATAACGGCGGTAAATTTCATTGGGCACGACACGCAAGAACAAGCCATTGTGCGACTTGGCAAACTTTTCAACACCAGCCACAAACTCATTTACAAGCGCCTGATTGCTGTAATCAATTAGCATCCCACCATCGATTTGGAAAAGATTACCCATGCGCACTGGAATCCAAGCTAGTACGGCGGCAGCCACAACCGTTGCGTCTTCTACCAGCCCTACCAATGCCGTTTGCCAGCCACGGCGTGCGAGCAAACGTGCTTGAGCACTAGTTTGCAAGTAACTACCGGCCTGATGACCTTGTGCAAAGTCATCAAATTGGGCCTCCGTCAATTGTTCAAATGATCGTGTCATATCTTCTCACTTATGTCCCTTAACTAGAATTTCAATACTCTAAATTATACGCTATCTACCTGTAAATTAACAAAAACCACGCGAACCTCTTAATAATTCGGTACTGTGGGTAACCTGTTGAAAAGACTAAACACTATCCACCGGTTATACAAAGTTATCCACAAACTAACAGTTTTATCCACAATAATATCCACAGAAACCTGTGTAAAACTTAAATTAAACACAAATAAAAACGAACTAACGATAATCGCTAGTTCGTTTTCTGTTATTTCAAATGTAATTTATGAGCTAAACTTGTTGCCCGTGCGCCAAGCACTTCCTCACCAACATGTGTCTTTAGCATGGCAATACCGTAAATCACGGCACCGACCAAACCACCAACAATCAACAAGATAAGTTGTGGGATTTTCCCATCTGACACAAAGTAACCTAACGTGCCAACGACCGGTGCAACCACAATGTACATCACCAGACTCCAGAATAGGATAATCATTGCTGAGTAATTAAATGGTGCCCAACTAATATCAAAGCGCTTCGTCAAACGACGAATTGACATCGCTAATCCGACAATAAAGGCCAAGGCCGTTGAGACCAGCGGTCCCATACCATACAACCAAATGGTCAATGGCACTTGTAAAGCGAACTTCAAAACCAGCATCAAAATCAGCACTTTAACGGTATAGCGCAAATCATGCAATCCTTGGTATAACGCCAACACAACCATGTAAGCGCCCAGCAAGATTGCCGTGAAGCTAGCGAATTGCAACACCAGCGTACCATTCGTTAAATCAGCCGTGTTATAGAACACAATATAAAGTGGACGTGCCACAGCTGCCATGCCAAGCGAGGCCGGAATCATCACAAATGCCAACAACTTAAACGCAAATTGAATTTGGTTGTTAATGTTGTCGCGATCCCCAATTTCATGGGCACGCGCTAGCATTGGCAAAGCTGTTTCGGCCATACCGACTGCCAATGACACAACCAACATAATTAGCTTGTTTGAATTAAACGCAAATTGTGAAAACATCGCTTGTTGCGCATGGTTCACAACTGACGTGAAGTGATTCATAATGCGGAAGAATGTGTATTGATCAATCACTTGCACCAGTGAAATTGCTGAGCCAGCAAAGATAACTGGCACTGATTGACGCGCCATGCGGAGCATCACTGCGCGAGGATTGAAGTCTGGTGCTGGTACTGCATTTGCAAGTTGTGTTGCAAAGAATTGACGACGACGCCAAATGCCGTATACCAGAATTGCAATTCCAGCTAACGCACCCCAGAAAGCAGCAAACGTTGACTGGACCGTTGCATCAATCCAATTACCATGGTGGCCGATCATAATCCAATACGTCGCAGCAAGCATGTAAATCACACGTACAAGTTGCTCAATGAACTGTGACATAGCCGACAAGCCCATGAACTCAAATCCCTGCACGTAACCCCGCAACATTGAAAGCGCCGGAATAATAACCACCGCGGCCGCCAATGAGCGAATGACTGGAATCACATTTGGATCACCTTGTGACAACACGCCGGCTAAGAAGTAGAGCACCGCCCCAGATGCGATTCCCAGGATGGCTCCCAGTTGTAAGGCCTGCCGGAAGACTTGCTTCACTGCCCCATATTGGCGAGATGCGCCATATTCCGCAACCAAGCGTGCCAAGACGTTCGGCAGACCAGCCGTTGCAATTAGCAAGGCCACACTATAAATTTGATAACCTTGGGCAAACAACGAGTTCGCTGATGTGAAATACAGATTTCCAATCATTGCAACCCAGGGGATAATGTACAAGGCCCCTAATACACGGGAAGCTAAGCTACCGATGGTCATCCATGCCGAGCCACGTAACATACGTGATGCCGCATTCTCATCATCAATGAAGTCGGCTTCTAGCTCTGGTACGGTTTCAATTTCATCAGCCATAGCTGGCGTCGATTCTTCAGGAACACTTTCTGCCGTGTACGCAGGTTCAGGACGAGTCACAGTTTTTGTAACTGGTGGCTTCACTGGTACAACCTCTTCAGCTACGGTGGCTGGTTCAGCTGTCATAATATCCGACGGGGTTACCGCCTTAGCCGTCACTGGCTGAACAGCTGCGGCCTCATCCGTATGGGTTTCCTCAATCGAATCTGGCTTCACACTTGCTTCACGGGCGAACGTATCAGGTACCTCATGTACTTTGAACGTTGAGACGCCTTCCGGACGGGTTACAACTTCGGTCACTGATCGTGGCTCTAACTTCGCCGAGGCTGAATCATGTTGTGCCTCTTTCTGCTCATCACGGGCTTCGAAGATATCATCAACTGTTGCACCGTTTAATAAAGCCGCCAATTCCTCAAACGTGATGTCACGACGGAATGGTGATTCTTCGTAATTGGATGATTTATCGTCAGCCATTTCTTGACCGTCCCCTTTCGTTTGTCACAGTAGTCACTACTATAATCGATACTACTTTCAATGACGCTACACAGACTCGAACTGTGATCTAAGACTTAGGAGGTCCTTGTTCTATCCTGTTGAACTATAGCGCCAAAACTTACCTAAGTTACTATTATACACAAGAAAACCCGTTGTTTGTAGAGTCAAAGTAAATCCGAAACAACGGGCATGATTTTCTATTCAATTAATTGTTGCCATTTTGCCATAATCGGTCCGGTCGCAAAGTCTTTGGCACGGGCTAATGACTTTGAGGACAGCACACGTCGCATTTCCGTACTGTGTAGCAGTGGTTCCAATCGATGCCAGATGGCTGTTGCGTCCTTCGTGGCTAGCTCACCGTACACACCACCTTCAAGGATTTCAACTGCCCCGGTGTTATCCGTCGACACAATTGGCAAGCCAAAGCTCATTGCCTCAACCAAAACCAGCGGTAGCCCTTCCCATCGTGACGTTGCCAAAAAGATAGATGCCTGCCGATAATGCTCGGCCAACGCCTCATCATGGAGCGCGCCACGATACACGACTTTATTTTCCGCATGATTAGCATGAATCAATCGCTTGAACTCCGCGACATCCGTCGGCGTACCATCACCAGCAATGACAATCTGCCAATCATCAGGCAAGTATTGCGCGACGGCTAACATGATATCAATGCCTTTATGTTGGATAGCAATGCGACCCGTGAACGCAATTTTGTGGCTCGTCACATCAGCCTGGCCCACAATGGGCATCGTAACCGGATTCCAAATTTTAATCGCCCGATCAGTGACTGTTTGAAAGCCAGCTAGATCTGATTCTGTTAAAGCAACGACCGCGTCGGCCGCCTTCACACCGGCTACAAATTCAGGTTGCATCTCACGATAATACTGATTAAAGTACGTATCAATATTATTATGCATCCAAGCAATCATCTGCACATGCGGCGCCCGCGTCTTAAGATACGGAATAAAGCTTGTCAAAATCCCCGCATTTACAATTAGCACATCAATTTTTTCAGTTATTAAAACATCCCCCAAATCGGCCATTTGCACCGCATAACGGGTTAATGGCGCGGCCCCATTTTCGGGCATCACTGGATGCTTGGCCGGGACTAAACGGCCTTTTAACTCATAATAAGAAGGCACGTCTGCCAGTTGATAGTACTGTACATCCGCAAATGCCGTCATCGCATTACCAACCACTGTCGCAGCTCGTTTCATGCCGCCAAGTCCCAAATTTTCTATCGCCATGAGTACACGCTTCATACTGCACCCTCCCCTCTACCAAAGGCATAAAAAAAGAGGAACACCCACAATTTGAGTGTTCCTCCTAAGTATAGTCACTTCTGAATAAAAAGTATCATGTCATGTCCTGAAACCTGACATGTTATTTTTTACAAAACGACGTTAACCAACTTACCAGGGACCGCGATTACCTTCTTAGGTTGGCCACCATCGAGTTGCTTTTGCACTGCTTCATCAGCAAGCGCTAGTTCTGTCATCTTGTCACGATCAGCATCGGCTGGGATCGTCAAACGACCACGCACCTTACCGTTAACTTGCAAGACGATTTCAATTTCATCTTCAACCAAAGCAGATTCATCAAACGTTGGCCAAGCAGCGTACGTAACAGATTCATCCTTGTGCAAGTAGCTCCACAATTCTTCCGTCATGTGTGGCGCAATTGGGTTCAACAACTTGATGAAGCCTTCAACATATTCAACTGGCAAGTTTTCAGCCTTGTAAGCTTCGTTGATGAAAATCATCATTTGTGAAATGGCCGTGTTGAAACGAAGACCTTCATAGTCATCCGTTACCTTCTTGACCGTCTCGTTGTAAATCTTGTCCAACTTGTGGTCGTTAACCGTTGTAATGTGATCACGCAACTTGTCATCATCATCAATGAACAAACGCCAAACACGATCCAACCAACGACGTGAACCAGCCAAGCCGTCTTCAGACCAAGCAATTGATTGTTCCAAAGGTCCCATGAACATTTCGTACAAACGCAAGGTGTCAGCACCGTATTGTTCAACGACGTCATCAGGGTTCACAACGTTCCCCTTTGACTTCGACATCTTCTCGTGGTTTTCACCCAAGATCATACCTTGGTTAGCCAACTTTTGGAATGGCTCCTTAGTGTGCACAACACCCAAGTCGTACAACACCTTGTGCCAGAAGCGGGCGTACAACAAGTGCAACACGGCGTGCTCAGCACCACCAATGTACAAGTCAACATTCTGCCAGTAAGCCTCAGCGTCTGGTGAAACAATTTCCTTATCATTGTGTGGATCCATGTAACGCAAGTAGTACCATGATGAACCAGCCCATTGTGGCATCGTGTTCGTCTCGCGCTTACCCTTACGGCCGTTTTCGTCAACCACATTTACCCAGTCGTCAACGTTAACCAATGGTGACTCACCAGTACCTGAAGGCATGATGTTATCAACTTCTGGCAAACGCAATGGCAATTGGTCCTCTGGTACAAGCGTCTTTTCGCCATCTTCCCAGTGGATGACAGGAATTGGCTCACCCCAGTAACGTTGACGTGAGAAGATCCAGTCACGCAAGCGGTAGTTAACTTGCTTGTGACCAACACCTTGTTCTTCCAACCAAGCAATCGCCTTGTCGATAGCTTCTTGCTTACCCATGCCGTCCAAGAAACCTGAGTTGATGTGCTCACCGTCACCTGTGTAGGCTTCGTCGGCAATATCGCCCCCAGCCAATACTTGGCGCATTGGCAAGTCGTACTTCTTCGCAAACTCGTAGTCACGCGTATCGTGCGCAGGAACTGCCATAATAGCACCCGTTCCGTATGACGCCAAGACATAGTCACCAATCCAGATCGGCAATTCTTCGCCGTTCATTGGGTTAATGGCGTATGCACCAGTGAAGACACCGGCCTTATCCTTGTTCAAGTCTGTACGCTCCAAATCTGACTTTGAAGCAATTGACTTCTTGAAGGCTTCGATAGCTTCCTTTTGGTCGTCAGAAACAATTTCTGATACCAACGCATGTTCTGGTGACAACACAAGGTATGTCGCACCAAACAACGTGTCAGCACGCGTTGTAAAGACTTCAACTTCGGCATCTGAATTCTTCACCTTGAAGTTAACAGAAGCTCCGATTGAACGACCAATCCAGTTACGTTGTTGTTCCTTGATGGCATCTGGCCAATCCACATCATCCAAATCTTCCAACAAACGGTCAGCGTAAGCCGTAATCTTCAATGCCCATTGACGCATTGGGACACGGTAAACTGGGAAGCCACCACGCTCCGTCTTACCATCAATGATTTCTTCATTGGCAACAACTGTTCCACCATTGTAATCAGGCGCCCAGTTAACCATGATTTCGTCTTCGTAGGCCAAACCCTTCTTGTACAATTGTTCGAAGATCCATTGCGTCCACTTGTAGTACTTAGGGTCAGTCGTGTTAACCTCACGTGACCAGTCATATGACAACCCAAGCGTCTTCATTTGGCGGCGGAAGTTCTTAACGTTCTTTGCCGTCACAACACGAGGATCTTCACCCGTCTTAATTGCGTACTCTTCAGTAGGCAAACCAAACGCGTCGAATCCCATTGGGTGCAAAACGTTAAACCCTTGCATACGCTTCATACGTGAAACGATATCAGTTGCCGTGTAACCCTCTGGGTGTCCAACGTGCAGTCCCTGTCCTGATGGGAATGGGAACATGTCCATTGCAAAGAACTTTTCCTTTGAGTGGTCTGATGACGTCTTAAAGGTCTGATTCTCTTCCCAGAAGCGTTGCCACTTCTTTTCTACTTCTTTGTGTTGATATGCCATTATCGATAACCTCACTTTAATGTTCTAACTTTAACAAAAAAACCGCCTTATTTCAATGAACAAGCGGGGTTAACCACTCGAACATTCAGCCGAATTGAGACGTCATTTTGTGATAGACTGAGTTTATGAAATTTTTAATGTGAAAGGAGCTGTCGCATATGTCCCAAATGCGTAAATTCGACTACCTGCAACTTGGTGTCGCAATTGCGGGTTTGCTGATGTTTATCTTTTTAGCGTTTGGTTATACACACCACCTGGGCTATATCGATTGGATTGACCAATTTGGGTTCAAACACATTCGTGAACCCCTAACCCCTGAACGGTCTTGGTTTTTCCGTAACATCACCCGTGGTGGTAATACAAAATGGACCGCCTTGGTCATGGCCATCACCGCCATTATTGCCTTGCTAATCCGTAAAATTGACGTTGCTGTCTTTATGGTCGTCAATGTCGGTGTCTTTGGTCTTGGCGTAATGATGTTAATGAAACATATCTTTCATCGTCCCCGTCCTGACATTTATCATGTCATTGCACAAGGTGGCTATTCCTTCCCATCCGGGCATGCACTAAATGCTGTGTTACTATATGGTTCATTGATAGTTTTAGTTCACTACTATCTAAAGAAGCAGGACCAATTGCGCTACGCCTTCATGACACTCTTTGGCGCGTTGGTTTTCGCTATCCCCATTAGCCGTGTCTACTTAGGCGTGCACTACTTGTCCGACGTCTTGGCCGGCTTTAGTTTAGGCGTTTTCTTTTTGATTATGTCTAAGGAACTTATTTTTAAATATCGAACACGAGAGGTTTTCGAACATGCGATCAACCCAGAACCTAGCGCAAATCACGCTTAACGAATACTTAGTCCCCGGCGATTTGGCAATTGACGCCACCATTCGTCACGGTGATATCACGCGTTTCTTGGCTAGCCGTGTTGGCGACACCGGTAAGGTATTGGCCTTTTCAGATGTCAAAGCTGAAATTGATGACGTCGCAACCTCACTATTTTTGAGTGGTTTGCACAATCGCGTTGAACTTATCAGCAAGGATTTTTCTGCCATTACGAACTACCTGGAACCAACAACACCCGTTGCGGCTGCATTGTTTCAAGTCGATGAAACTATGGATGCCACAACCCTAACGAACACCGTTAAGATGCTGTTGATGGTGTTGAAGACGAACGGTTTGGTTTTGTTGCTATCAGATAACCCAGCTAACTTAGTTGCGGCACAAGAATATGTGGCACAATTACCAACCGATTCTTACAATGTCCACAAGTACGAAGACATTTTGACTGGCGAAACTGCTTTGCTTGTTCAACGTCGTTAAAAAATAACGCCTAGATCATTGCATCTAGGCGTTATTTTTTACTTTTCAATTGGTTCAAACACTGCCACCGCTTCAACGTGCGCAGTTTGTGGGAACTGGTCCAACGGTTGGATATCACCCTTAATACGGAAGCCCTTATCAATTAGATAACGGGCATCGCGCGCCATCGTCTCTGGGTTGCATGAGACGTAAACAAACCGGTCGGGGTTCATATCAGCCACCGCATCAAGTAATTCTTCCGTCAAGCCGCGACGAGGCGGATCAACGAAGATGACATCCGGCTTAAGACCGCCATCTTTCCACTTTTGCATTTGCTCGGGTGCGTCTGCTGTCACAAACTCTGCATTTTGCACGTTGTTGTTTGCGACATTCTTTTGCGCGTCAATAACGGCACGTTCGATAACTTCCACACCTAAAACTTTGTCGACACGGTCGGCCACTGTTAATCCAATGGTACCAATACCTGAGTATGCGTCGATAACCGTATCCGATTCTTTCAACTCACCCTTTGTGGCTGCCATGTCATACAACACTTCAGTCGTCTGTGGGTTAACCTGGTAGAACGAATTTGGCCCGATTTCAAAATCAATGTCCAGCAACTTATCGTGGATGGCATCTGCCCCCCACAATGTGCGATTATCACCAGAAGTCAACACATGTAAACTACGCGGATTGTGGTTTAAAATAATGCTCTTAATACCTGACACGGCAGCAGCGATATCAGCAGCAATTGCGTCTTCATCGGTCAAAGTTGGCGTTTGCGTGACTAGCACCACCATCACCTCGTGACTATAGTAGCCACGGCGAACCATGATGTATCGCATTTCACCTTCTTGTGTGTCGTCATCAAAGACTGATACTTTGTGCGCATCAAGAATATCCCTGACAATGCCAATGATTTGATCAATTTTTTCGTCATTAACAAAGTAATCATCCAATGGCACAATATCGCCCGGTGTACGTTTTTTAATGAAACCGGTCGTTAATTTCCCATCAACGTACTTCACTGGCACAACCGTCTTATTACGGTAGTGTGTGGGGTTATCCATCCCAATTGTGGGCGCCACGTCAACATCAATGCCAACCGCCTTGTACAACTTCTGCACTTGTTGTTGCTTCAAACGTAGTTGGGCATCATAAGCCAAGTTAACATAGGGTGCAATGCCCGCTTCAAGCAAGTAATCTTTGCCTGAATCGACACGATCTGGTGAGGCAACTTCAATTTCAACGACCTTGGCACGTCCAAATTTACGGTTGACTTGTGTCACTTCAAATCGAATTTTCTCGCCTTCAAAGGCGTTCTCCAAATGGATTGGGTAATCATCCACCATGATGACCCCAACCCCCGTGTAAAGCACGTCGACAACAGTGCCTTCGTACTGTTCGCCGAGCTTTACCGGAATAACTGTATTGCTCATATTTTTTATCTCGTGATTCTCAAATTAATTTCCACTATCCATTATACCTGAATGCACGGTGGAATATTCATCACGTAGTCGGTTAGCCTTAGTACGTTACCATTTCGACAAGCTGCCGCACAGTAAACGTCAAGCCAGGTAGCACAACACCAAGACCAAGTAACCATTTAATCGCACGGTTATCGGAGCGCAGTACTGCCATATCTTCGCCGAAACCGTTCATTTTCGTCTGTATGGCTGCGACATCATCTTTAACATCGTGCAGGTCCTTCTGAACATCATGCACATCACGTTGTAGTTCTGTTACATCCTGTTGTAGCTTCGTAAATTCTCGTTGCTTGAATGATTCAAATTCTTGTTTCGTGACAAATTGTACCGTTGATTCTGGTAATAAAATCCCTTGATTCATGACGTGTCCCCCATTGATTACTTCCACAACATAATTTCATCATATCTGATAATTTTTCGTTTTGCAACAAAACAATCGGTCGGAAACGCCTGTATAGCAACGTTTTTAAGTAACATGGTTAACAAAAAGCAGACCTTTCGTCATCGAAAGATCTGCTTTTTTGTTAGTTAATACGGCGTCCGTGTTCTTCAACATACGCTGCCGCAACCGGCATCATTTGCCCCTTATATTCAATTGCTAATGCTCGCGCAGTCTCATCCTGAGTTGGGACCATCGCCACAAATTCGCCACTATCTAGCCGGTACAAAGCCACCCGTTGGCCCGCATCATTGAGTAGGAACGAATAGTCAATCATGTGATCATAATCAACAAATTTAAATGGCCGTGCGTCCTCACGATAATCAATTTCGTCTGGTTGTGATGTGACCGTTGTCTGCCGTTCTGCTGGCAACTGCCCAATCAACTCAAATTTCATTTCCTGCAAATCTACCAATGCAGCCTGGTAACTAATTGGCACTTCATCAACAACCGCCTTGAAAAACTTTGGCAGTAATTTCTTAGGGCGGGTCACCGGATCAGCTAATTCAGCAAAAACTGTATAGACACTTACTTGTTGGGCAACTAAATCATCCAACGTTACCGTAATACGCGCTTCACCGTCAGCCACCGACCACTCTAGGCCGGCATTTTGCATTGCCCGTTCAGAAACAAACGGCGCTACCAAAGTACCCAACGTCATAATAATTAACCCATCGACTTGGTTAATTGTCACATCAAATTTCTTAGCAGCATCTTCAAATAACATCCCCACCGTGCGGGTTGAGAATATATTAACAGCGCGCATATCCTGCAAAAGCGTCGTGGCCCCTTCAGCATCCTTAGCGGTGATTAAATCAATGAGTTCGTGATACACTTCAAGGCTCACAAAATCAGTCGGTGATAAAATCAACTCACCATAATCATCAAACATTTCATTTAATAACATGTATCACCATTCCAAACTGTACTTAATTATTGTTAACAATCATAACAGCAATTAGGCCCTTATGGCTAATTATCAGGTCAAACAAAAAATGACGACCAGCAGATTTGCGAGTCGTCATTTCATTAGTCTATATTTTAGCCAAGAACCTTCAAAACGAAGTCGTTGTACTTAGCAGCTGATTCAGCCAAGAACTTCTTTGTACCTTCGTTAGTGATCTTGCCACCTTCGTCAGCCAAGTCCATTGTGTTACCAATGTAAAGTTCTGGTTGGTGCATAACAACCATGTCCAAGAAGTCCAACGTGTTACGCAACACGTGGTGCGCCACAACACCACCAAGACCGGCGATTGATTGTGATGCAGGCAAAACTGGCTTACCAGCCCATACATTTTGTCCCCATGGACGTGAAGCAATGTCCAAAGCGTTCTTCAATGCAGCAGGCACTGAACGGTTGTGCTCAGGCGTTACGATAATGAATGCGTCTTGTTCAGCAACCAACTTGCGGAAGTCTTCATATTCCTTAGGAGAGTTTGCATCCAAGTCTTGGTTGTACAAAGGCAAGCTTGCGATGTCGAAGTACGTTACTTCTGCATCAGCTGGCAAACCAGCAACAAGGGCCTCAGCCACACCAAGTGAGTATGAGTTCTTACGAATTGATCCAACAATTACACCGTACTTTGTCATGAATAAATCTCCTAACTGTCTGTGTGCTACATTTCACTTACAAAATATAAGTCTATACGACGTAGCACAAAAAATCAACAGGTCAAATTAAAAGGTCTTCATTTTTATTGTAATTTTTTGATGGTCATGATGACACCAGCGCCAATAACCGCAATGATTGCGGCGCCCAAATACAGCGACACATAATTAACTGATTGATTACCAATTGCCAACAAAATTGGCGCCACAGCCGGCGCAATTGATTGCGGTAAGACCATCGACATATTACCGATACCCAACCATTTACCACCATTTTCCTGGTCTGGCATCGTTAATGATAACGCAGCATAGGCCACATTATTTTCAGCGCCTTGTGCTAAGCCGGCCAAAACAGCCGCCAAAATTAGTAAGTCCGGTCGAAAGCCAAACATCGTGGCCGTCCCTGCTAACAATAGGGCGCTGCCAACAATCCAACCGCGATATCGGGCATATTTATCTGACAACCATCCCGCGATGTAATTTGCTACCATCGATGAGGCTCCTGATATCAGATAAATCACTGTAATCATGCTAGCCACTTTAGCATCTGACCACCCTAATCGATCGGACATCACATACACTTGATAGGTCGTAATAATGTTCAAACCAATTAAGATGAAGAAATTCCCCGTTAACAGCTTGCCAAAATCCGGCGTTTGTCGCCAATTAAAGCTGTAACTATCAAGCACTGTTTTTAGTACACCGGCTCTGACTGGCGCTTCCTGTAGCGGTGTATCCTGATACCACACTAAAAAGATCAGTAAGATAATAAAGCCCAGCAGTGCTGGCACACCAAACATTAAAATTGGTGTTTTAACCAGGGCTGCGCTAAGACCGATACCCAACACCGTGCCAACCCCACCACCGACACCAACTGCCACGCTGGCCTTGCCACGTTCTGACTCTGGAAACATATCCGATGTGATGGCATGTAACGCTGCAATTGCTGCATTAAACACTAACTGGACCACGCTCCAAGCAATCACAACGCCCACAACGGTCTGCATAAGGGGGCAGCACAAACAATGCCATCGTTCCTGCTAACCCACCAAAGAACATGAATGGTTTACGGCGTCCCCAACGACCCATATGCCGATCTGATAATTGTCCCCAAATTGGATTACTAACCAAAGCTAATAAAGCCCCAACCCCCAACACGAGCGCTAAGCCACTCGCTTTATGTGCCGGATCAATTTGTCCGATTCGAATCTGTAATCCTGACATTGTCGGTGCGATAAATGCCATCCACACGCCAACAAACGCCAAGGCATACATTAAGAAAAATTGTCGCGAGATTGGTTGCTCATTCATTCTCTCTACTTACCTCGATACTCTAAAATTCGCGTTGCATAATACTGTGCTGATGGTCGAATGTCACGCGCATAATCGTTTTCGTAATCAACTGCAATTAGGCCAAATCGCGGCCAATACCCCTTATCCCATTCAAAGTTATCAAACGCCGACCAATGCAGATACCCCATCAAATCAACACCGGCACTTTCAGCATTTTCCAGCGCTTGCAGGGTCTCCGAAAGCCACCATTCACGATCTGAATCGTCACCATCAGCTAAACCATTTTCCGTAATTAAAATTGGCAACTGATAACGATTGTACAAGCGAACCAAGGTCTTTTCAATGCGAATTGGTCGCATATCCCATCCCATGTCGTTGACCTTTTCGTTAGGATTTTTAACTGTAAAGCCATCATAACTATCGGCGTTATACCAATTCAGCCCTAAGAAATCCATTTTTTGATATGTCCGATCTAAGAAAAAGTTGTCACGTTGCCAACGATTCCAAGCCAAACCGAGTTTCGTTGTTACCTTTCGGTTTAACGCGATAAAATCAGCCGTATTGTGAGCCACCGACACTTTGAATGCTGGCTTAATCATTTTGGCAATATCGTAGACGCGGTTGTGCGTTTCCGTTAAGTGCAAAGCCACCTTAAATGCTGTCAAAAATGACGTCTGCATTGGCGCCCATTCACCTGCTATATAGCCAGCAAATGTATAGACATTCCACTCATTAAACGTTAAGACAATATCAATGTCATCTTGCAATTTCTGCAAGACGTATGCCGCGAACTCTTCAAAGTATCGCTCATTTTCACGCTTTTCAAAGGCACCTTTTTCAGTGAACCACAACGGCATCGTCCAATGCCATAACGTCAAGACCGGTGTCATCCCGTGTGACTTGATTGAGGCAATATAATCCTTTAAAAATGCAATTTCGCTTTCATCATACACCCCTTCTTCCGGTTCAACGCGGGCCCATTCCACGCTGAATCGAAAAGTGTTGAAGTTTAGTGCTTGTAGTTTATCAAAATCGCTATCATAACGCTCCCGATGATGAATCCCCATACCGCTAATGTAATTTTGCGGATCGTTCCCAGCTGCACGGAAATCATCAACCGTTGGGACATCCTTGAATGCCGTATCATAGTCACTTGCTAAGCGGTCAGCATTCGCAAGCTCCCACTCATGCCACTGCGTATTTTCTGCGCCATCCGTTTGATAGTTTGCAATTGATGCACCCCATAAAAATTCTTTGCCCCGTAATGCCATTTTCTCTTCCTATTCTTTCTCCAAATAACTATTTGTAAACTAGTCATTCCTTTTAGTATAGAAAATTCCTTACAAAAAATCTGTACACCGCCGTTTTTTAAATTTTTGATTTCAGAAAATTTGTCAGCTTTCTAATGCTGATCGATATAAAGTTAACTTTATATTTTTGCGATTTTTCGTTTTTTATAAAGTTAACTTTATAAAAAACAAAAAGCCATGCTTTGCACTTCGCAGAAACACGGCTCTTTATCTATTATCACCAACGATGCCGCTCATGGCGCTTGATTGTCCGCCGTTCTTCATCCCAGCGTTCCAAATCTTCTTGGGTTGGTCCGCTATCATTTGAATCAGACGCAAAACTAGCAATCATTACAAGAACTGCAATGATCACAATAATAATGATTAACATCTCATGCCCTCCTACTATTCTGCAAGGATATTAACAATGTATCGACCTAATTTCTGATGCATCAAGCGGGCTTTGTCTGAATCCTGCATCACCGCATGCAATGTCGTGGCATCATCTGTAATTTCGCCCTGCACACCTTGTGAATATGCCGCAACCATCCCCGTCTCATCGTTAACAGTCCAGGCATAGACACCCTTCCGCAGTTCATTCAAACTTTCAACCTGCTCACGTGTTAAAAACGAATACTCCATTGTGTAAAAGTCTGCACTCGTAACTGGATTGCCCACAAAATCACCCGGTAAAATCATACCAACCGGCAACTTAGGGTCCAACTTTTTGAGACGTTGCACAACTGAATAATTCAAACTATGCATTTCCCAACCATTTTGATCCATCACCGTTTTAAATTGCTTCAAAAATGAATCTGCCAAATCTGGTGCTGTTTGTCGCTCAGTCTTAATTTCGACGAGCAACTTCACATGCGCCCGCTCAGCCGCCTTTGCATAAGCCGCAAAACTTGGAATTTTAGCTGTATGGCCATTCTCATAAACCGTCAACGCCGTGGCTTGTTGTAGCGTTAAGTCCGAAATTGACTTGTTTGACGCCCCTTTTGTTAAGGTCGTTAAGGTTGGATCGTGCATCAAGACCCATTTGCCATCCTTAGTTTGCCGAATATCCATTTCAACATAGTCTGGATGCGCCTTCGCCACTGTATCTTGTAATGCCGGAATCGTGTTTTGCACCCCATTCCCGCCGTCAACACCACGGTGCGAAATGATTTTCATATGCCGATTAGCCGTGTTGACCACAAACCAAAACGATGGCGTCGCACCTTGCACAATCAAATTCAAAATCAAAAAAGTCCCAACCCAACGTTTTGAACGCTTTGACTTGCTGACAAAATCAGTTAACGCTACTACCTGATAATCACGCGTCATCAGGCCGAATACAAATTGCAGACCCACAATACTGAATAAGATGTCACTCAGTGTTGCCAAAATGAACGTCAGCACCGCACCTAGCGCACTCGCATCAAGGTTACCCAGTTGATCGATACCGAGTTGCAACAAGTACGTCACCCCAAATGCAAGTAACGTCATCGCACCAATTAGTAGCGAGCCAAAGAATAACTTGAACATCAAACGCCAACCGGCCCGGCCAGTCGTTTTTTGCCAGCTATTACGTAACGCGGTTTTTGCCGATTGCTGATGCAGAACCAGTTCCGGCAACACATAGAAGAACCGAATCGCCAAAAACAATGCGCCTACAAACAATATTGCCAGCGTTCCCCACATCCAGGTAGTCGCCATAATCGTTGGCCAGACAAATTCTGGAATTTTCACATCCGTCAATAACGCCGAATGAAAGGTCAGCATCGGAAACGGCAGTGCTAACAACCCATACGCCACAATTAATGCACTACGACCGAATCCCATCCGTCGGATCTGGTAGCCAGCTTGTTTCATGGCACTCAGTGCGGTCGGCTTTTGCCCCGCATGAATCGCTGAAAAGCCAAGTACATAGCTCACCGCCTGCCAGGCGAACACTGCTAACAGCGCCACAATCGCCATAAGCAAAATCGCCGTGAAGGCCGGATTTTGTAAAAGCATCTGCTTAAAATTCGACAGTGATAAAAATGGCACATTATCCAGCCACTGTCCGACGTAAACCAGCCCCTTCAACACTGGAATCGCCAATGCCGTAATGACGATGGTAACGGCTAGGTAGACGCGATTGCCAAAATCGGCCCCATGTTAACTCCCAAAGTCGTTTCATAACTCTTTGCCCCGTTCACTTTTTTCTTGAAGCTATTATAGCAAGATATGCCGTGTTTTCTGGGCGTTGCGGTTTAAACTGGGGTAAAAAAGAAGCATCGTAAATCCAAAGACTCACAATGCTTCTCGATTAAAACAAAACTTCAACTCATCAACTTTGCCGCAAGTTTTTTAAACGTATTCGCGCCTCGAACTGTCACTTGACCAAACTCAGGCGTTCGACTGATTTTTAAAATTGCACTCTTGTTACGTAACTCCGGGATGACACTGATGTAGATTACTCGGCCTTTTACAGCAATGTAATCACCTGGCCCGGCAAATTTGCTAAACGTTACGAAGATTCGATTGGCTTCTGCTGCAGAAACGGCAACAATGGTGTCATGACGGCCACCGTCATCTGTCCCCCACCACGTTGGCGCATCATCGACCGCGCTAATTACCTCCTCACGGGACATGACAAAGACTGGAATGTCAAAACCAAACGTTTTTGCTAACGTCACTGTTATTTTATCCACAGACACCGCTGCTTCATTCGCAGTAAAGATGACGTTGCCGGAATTCAGCATTGTCTTAACATCCGTCAAGCCGAGTGACTCAAATACCAAACGCAAGTCGCTCATCGGCACTTTGTTTTTACCGCCTACATTTATCGCACGTAACAGGGCTACGTACACTGTCATTCTGTATCACCTCGGTTTTTACATAGCATTACCCGTTCATTCTATCAAAGCAATCTTGCCTACATCAAAAAAGAAGCATCGTGAGCCCAAAAACTCACGACGCTTCTATAATTTCTATTACTTGTTAAAGTATGCCTTCAACTCGTCAACCTTGTCCAAACGTTCCCATGGCAAGTCCAATTCAGGACGACCGAAGTGACCGTATGCGGCAGTTGCTTCGTAGCGAGGCTTGCGCAAGTCCAAGTCCTCGATGATTCCGGCTGGACGCAACTCGAACAAGTCACGGATTGCGGCTACCAATTCGTCATCAGAAACCTTACCCGTACCGAACGTGTTGACGTTAACTGAAACCGGCTTTGCCACACCGATAGCGTAGGCAACTTGGATTTCAACCTTTTCGGCCAAACCAGCTGCAACGATGTTCTTGGCGATGTGACGCGTTGCGTAGGCAGCTGAACGGTCAACCTTGGTTGCATCCTTACCTGAGAAGGCACCACCACCGTGACGTGCGTATCCGCCATACGTGTCAACAATAATCTTACGACCCGTCATACCAGCATCACCCTTAGGTCCACCGATAACGAAACGACCAGTTGGGTTGATGTAGTAACGTGTGTCGTCATCGACCATGTCGGCTGGCAACACAGGGTCAAGGATGAACTTACGCACGTCAGCACGCAATTGATCCAATGTCACTGAATCACGGTGTTGCGTTGACAAAACAACGGCGTCGATACGCGTTGGCTTGTCGTTTTCATCCAATTCAACCGTCACTTGCGCCTTAGCGTCAGGCAATAAGTATGACAACTCACCGTTACGACGGACTTCAGCTTGCTTCTTCACCAACTTGTGTGACAAAACAACTGACAATGGCAAGTACTCATCGGTTTCGTTCGTTGCAAAACCAAACATCAAACCTTGATCACCGGCACCAATTTGGTCCAATGGATCAACCCCACCGTCTTCACGTTGCTCAATTGCTGAATCAACACCTTGGGCAATATCTGGTGATTGCTCATCCAACGTAATCCCAACGTGGATATCATCAGCCAAGAAACCAGCATCCTTATCATCGTAACCAATACGCTTCAACGTTTGGCGTACGATATCGTTGATGTTTACATAGGCCTTCGTTGACATCTCACCAAAGATGTTCACGTAACCCGTTGTCACTGATGTTTCAACGGCGGTACGGGCTTGTGGGTCTTGTGCCAAAACAGCATCCAAGATGGCATCTGAGATTTGGTCTGAAACCTTATCGGGGTGGCCTTCTGAAACTGATTCTGACGTAAACAAACGCTTTTCTGTCATGTGTAAAAAATCTCCTAAACTTAATATCTCTCAAAAACTAAAAACCCGACATACCACTCGTAGGCGGCATGTCGGGTTGAATCGATATGCGCCTATCTGCTAGAAAGTACCACATCGCCCGAAACGGGTAAGTTGGCGTCAGATCAAAGGGTCTAGTCCCTCCCTGAACTCTCGATAGGAAAGTCGAATTTATTTACTTTTTAATACTCCAACTAGTTTACGGTTTTTACATAAAATTAGCAAGTTAGAAATTTTCTAATCGTTTATGATGCCGTGGCATGCAGTGTAACTTTCACCAGTGTACTCGTGCCTGGGTTCCCTAAAATAAAGATGTTCATCCCCTCGCGTCGCAACTGATGGGCTTCGTTGACGGTCTCATGATGGGCACCTCGTAACACGACAATCCGGACATCGTACAACTCTTTCCGCATTTCATCGGCTACCTTATTATTGGCGACGGTTGACGTGTCGAGCCACTTCACATTTGCCCCCATCTTCTCCAATTTACGTTTCGCGTGATTGGCTGTCTCACCCCACCAACTGACAATAAGCACGTTCTTACCCGCCAAGACAGTCGCATCTTCAAAGCGCTGCAAATCAGCGTCATTATAAACACTGGCTGGTCGCTCATATTGTTTATGGAGTGATCGAATTAAGACAATTCGGTCACTATCAATCCGTTGCCGTGCGGAATACAGTTCCCCATCTGCAATATCTGTCACGTCAAGGCCGTTGCAATCAACGTCTGAGAGTTCATGATACGCGAAACTGTTATCCACAAAATACCGATCATCATCTTCAGTAACAAAATGGCCCTGTAACGTCGTCCATAATGTCAGCTCATCCCCCTCAACCAGATCGTTATATTTTTGCACAAGCCGTTCAATAGGATGGTATTCCGCCAATGAATCGGCCGTTAAATTTGCAATTAACTGACGCAGCAATTCAGCGTTCGTTAGAGGCGCCGGTTGTGCCGCAATCTCAACTGGTTCTGTTTCAGCCAAAGCCGGTGCCCCTTCACCAACTTCCGGGCGCACCGCCACTTTAGCCTGTTCTAACTCCGTAATCCGGGTAGCTAAGGCATTTAAAATCGTTTGCACGTTATGATCAGAAAGTGGGGCGACTGTGGCTTGCTGGGCCTGATGTAGCTGGTCTTGTTGCGCTTGCACTGTGGCCTTCAGCATCGCGATTTCATCTGTCAGTTGCACCTCCGTCTGCTCACTCGTGGTCAGGGAATCTTGTTGCGACCGAACCGTCGTCTGTGCCTCACGCAACGTTTGGCGCAATGTCGTTAACTCAGTCGCCTGTGTCTGATTTTGATGGCGCAAACTGAGCAATTGTTCCACCGTATTCCCTTGTTCTTGTTCGGAAGCTTGTAGCTGATATTTTTGGTCCGTTATCGCTTTTTCTTTTGCATCACACTCGCGTTGTAATCGGCGCAAGTCGTCTTCCGCCTTCAAAGCCCGCTCCATCGCCTCAACCGCTTGGCGTTTCAACGTTTTATTCGCGCGTTCTAAGGTCATCGTTAATTCCGTCGTTGCATCAACGGTTGGCGTTTCATCTTCCGGCGCCACCCATGGTGTGGCTAAGGCTGCCGAATATTCATCCCCTGACAGCCGTTGCCACAACAACTTGTTCGTCACGTCTTCGAATTCTGTCACATCAAGTAGCACGCCTTGATCGGTTTGGTATAGCAACTGACGCGTTTCACCCAAAACGAATTCGTAGTCATGAAGCGGCACGGCTTGCTCTGGTGATAAATGCGGATGTACCACTTTTTCTAAACGATACATAATTTGTGGTAACCGCAAATTAACCCGTGATAGAAAACTCGGCGTCAGGACATTATCTTTTTTCTGCACCGCCAAAATAAAATGATGTAGTTCTTGCAAGTCATCATGCAACTTGCCTTTATTCTTCGGCTCATCTTGATCGTTGATTCTCTTTTTAAGTCGCTTTTTGTCTATTTTCATGGAAACCCCCAATCCTGAAACAGGCATCTTCGCTCGGTCAAACCAATTAGTTAGATTATCGCGCTTCTTATTTCCAAACGCATGCATTAACACTTCTGCGAACTACTCTATCTGATTTTTAACGCCAACACAACCTATTTTTAGGCATAAGAAAAACGGCATTTCCACTTAGGAAATGCCGTTAATTTTTTAAAGATATTTTGCATCAAATTCAGGATCTTGACTGGTCAAAATCTTAGGACCGTCTTCCGTAATGGCAATCACGTGTTCGTACTGAGCTGACCATGAACCGTCCAACGTGGTCACTGTCCAGCCGTCTTCTTCAGACGTTTCAACTTCCCACGTCCCCATGTTAACCATTGGTTCAATGGTGATGGTCATGCCCGGCTTCAAGCGCAAACCGTGGCCAGCTTCACCGTAGTGGAACACACTTGGATCTTCGTGCATCGTCGGTTGAATACCATGGCCAACATAGTCACGGACATTCCCGAAACCATTTTCATCTTCGACATACGCATTAATCGCAGCCCCAACATCCCCCAAACGGTTACCAACTTGCGCTTGCTCAATACCAATGTACATAGCACGCTTGGCAACGTCCATCAGTCGTTGCACTTCTGGTGACACTTCGCCAACTGCATACGTCCAAGCTGAATCTGAATAATAACCGTTCAAATCAACGACCGTATCAACTGTGACAATGTCGCCTTCTTTTAAGAATAATTGCTTGCGGGGAAATGCGTGAGCGACTTCATTGTTAACCGACACAGTCGTGGCATATTCATAGCCTTCAAAGCCAATCTGTGCCGCGCGTCCACCGTGACTTTCAATATAATCACGGCTGAAAGTTTCAATTTCCCAAGTTGAAATGCCAGGCTTAATAATATCGCGTAGCCCTTGGTGCATACCAGCAATAATCGCACCAGACTGGCGCATGCCTTCGATTTCACGAGGTGATTTTAATGTAATCATGCCTAATCTCTTTTCTAATCTATAGTTATTTCATTGTAACTGTTTTTCCGTACTAAATGTGCATCATATAAAAAACTCGCATTAACGCCAATGAATTTTGACCTTAATGCGAGCTATTTTAATCATTTTTTAGCCAACAACCGTTGCCAATTGCATCGTCAAGAATTGGTCAATCCACGCCTTATCCAACAACAAATTTGTGTCATTAGCTGACATCAGAAAGACCTGCAAGTAACCACGAACCAATTCATCATCAGCCAACGCTGCCAACTTTGGCAAGCGTTCTGACAATTCAGGGTTCGCCAAAATCATTGCTTCATTGGTCCGTGCAACACGTGGAATGTTCGTCCGGATAGCGCCCGCAATCTTCGTCACTGCAGCATCGTCAATTTGAATGGTAATTCCCATGGTTATAGCCTCTTTTCACTAACTTATATTCGCATTATACGGTAAGTTAGTTCGCAAGCGGGAAATAAAGGGCTAGTTTTGCGTCTGTGTCGCTAATGTTGGCACGCCAATGGCCGCAATCTCAGCATCTGAGATGTCACCCCCATACAAGTTACCAGTTTCTTTATGCTGCAAACCTAAAGAACGACGCAGCACATTTGTTGCCCGTTGTTCTTCAGCACGTGAAACAACTTCTGTTGAACCAGAAGTCAAGTTATACCCAGTACCTCGGATATAGTCTGACTTAATTGTTTTCGTCGCTGAAAGGTAATGTGTCCCAATTGTCGTCATATCGCCAAAGGTCAAATCAGTTTTAACCGATTTTGACAAGGAATTCATAAAGCCATTCGTTAGCAAGCGAGCTGGATTCTTTTTCGCCTTTTGCACAACCGCTTCTAAGACCATGCGTTGACGTTGTTGGCGTCCGTAGTCACCCTGCGGATCGTCATAACGCATCCGTGAAAAGGCCAACGCCGTCTTACCGTCCATCGTGTGGTACTTAACAGTTTCGCCATCTTGACCGCTGAAGGAATAGTTCGTCGTACCCGCCGTAAAGTTGAACGTATACCCTGGGGTATCGTGGGCCGTGTATGGATTATAACCAAAGGTCAGTGGTGATTTCACTTTCACCCCACCAATTTCATCGACCACCTTTTCAAGGCCACCCATATTGACTAAAGCGTAATAATCAATCGGCACATTCAGCCAATTTTGCACGGTTTCAATCGCCGTTTTGGCTGACCCCAATTCATACGCCGCATTAATCTTTTGTGGGAACGTTGATTCATAGCCTGGAATGGCCATCAACGCATCACGCGGAATCGACATAATCGTCGTCTCAGACTTAACTGGATTAACTGTGACAATCATCATCGAATCCGTCCGGCCTTTATCATTACGACCAAGTTCACCTGTATCTGTCCCCAACATCAAAATTGAAATTGGTTTACCGGCTTTGACAGTTTCCGATACATCCCGGGCTTTTTTCATATGCGTGCCTGCATATGTCTGATCCACCACGGTCTTGGCACGCCATGTCATCGCGGCCGCGCCACCACCAACGACCACCAAGCCGACCAAGGCGGTAATCCCAATGATGCGACCCCAGCGTGGTTTGCGTTGGCGGGTCGTTCGTGATTCTTGCTTCTGCTCTGTCATGATTTGCTCCTTAATTCTTTTTCAGGAGTTAGCATAACGAACAGTTGTATCTAACTTGTATCACCCCTAACTAAACCGGCATCAGTAATAGGTTTGATTGCGAATGTGTTAAACGATAATCAATCGTTTTATTATACATCTGGCTAATTTCACCATCTGCTAAGTAAGCCGTATGCTTAACTGGGAGCTTAATATTTCGTTGCCAATTTTGTAAAACCTGTTGCTCATCAATTGCAACGTGCTGGCCAATCCATTGAAAACTAACAATCAACTGATTATTTGGTACATATTCAAACTCAATATCATTATCCTCATCGGTTGCTGTGACGGCAAAGGCCGTTACCACCTGACCATTTTCAGAATGATAGACCCGCTTCTCAACGGATTTCACTTTAACCGTCGGTAGTGTCACACCCGTCACTTGCTGTGCGATACTCTCAACATTAAGGCCACCGGCTTCAAGCACATCGCTTTTGAATTTGATGGCACTCGGATAATCTAAAATAACCGCTAATGTTTGGGCATTGGTCAGCTTACTATTTTTTGCATTTGGCAACGTGTAATCAACTTCATGTGATAACCGTTTCGTATAGTGGGTGTCCTGCCAGGCCACAAACCATTGCAGTCCCCCAACCACACCAGCAAATATCAACATCGACAGGATGATCACTAATAAATTCTGCTTTTGCTTCATGATTTAATGGCCGCTTGCGGTATCTGAATGATGACCATTGCGCCTGCTCCTTCACTGTTATTTTGTAACGTAATTTGCCAATTCAGGGCTTCAATTATGCGCTGTACAATGGATAATCCCAACCCAAGATGATCATCAGTTCCCGTTTGACTCCCCGTGACAAATGGGGCAAACACGTCGCCCAATTTTTCGGTTGCAATCCCATGCCCATTATCCTGAATTCGTATCTCTAATCCTGCCAAAGTCAGCGACTCACTGACGACAATGCGCCCACCAGCATCCGGTAACGCCTTGATAGCATTATCTAGCACGTTCACGAGCAGTTCGGCAAATAAACTCATATCGGTGTTCAGTTGATACGTTTGCGGCGTCTCGTAGCGAAAATCCATCGGTTGTGTGGCTTGTTGCCGGATGCCGATAACTATATCCGTCACCTTGGCGTGCACTTCATCGCTCGACACCCAAGCCGTATCCAACGTCACGTGGTCATATTGAATAAGCTGGCTAATTCGACTACCAAGCTCCTTTAACCGGGTGCTTTCCTCAACGATATAGCGTATTGCTTCAGCTTTGGTTGTTTCATCAACCGTTGGCGCCGCAATCAATTCGGCATACCCTAAGATAATCGTCAACGGTGTATTAATTTCATGCGTCAAATGGCTGGCAAATTCTTTTTGAAAGGCTGCATTATGCCGTTCCGTAGCCACCATTGCCTGAATTTGGTGGGCCATTTGATTAAAATCAATCATCAACTCAGTTAGCTCATCATGCCGCACTGGCTGTAGTGGCTGGTATGTCATTGGTTCTGCCTGAAAGGCCCGACTTGCACCACGTAACTTATGCACTGGTACCAGAATTTGTTTCGTCAAGACATAAACCACACCGGCTGCAATAATAAAAATCACGAATAGATTAACCTGAACATCATGTAGCAAACGCTTCTGAGCCACATAAACCGTATGCAAGTTAGTAAACGAGCTAATGTAATAGGTCTTACGTAATAAGCGGACCTTAATCGTCGCCACAACGATTTTTTCTTTACCTTGTAACAAGTACTGTACTTGCTGTTTATTCGACGTTGTGACCTTGATCTGCTTAGCCGTATTGGTCGCAACATCTTCATGATAAATTAGGTCACGGTGCTGGTTCCAAATCAACACATTATCTTGTGTAGCACCGACAAACTTGACCACTTGATCCTGCTTGATTCCCTTAACTTGCTGATAGTCTAGTTGTTGGACCTGGCGCGCCGTTAATTTGTTCAGCATGGTCGTACTAGTTTCTTTCTCCTGCAAGCCACTTTGAAAGCTACGGTGCAACACTAACACACTGTTAATCGCTAATGAGGCAACGATAATCACAATAAATGATAAAAATAATTTAACTGATATTTTCATCGGGCCACCATCCGATACCCAACTTTAAAGACCGTGACGATATCATCGGCCAGCTGTAACTTTTTGCGAAGTCGTTGCACATGCAAATCGACCGTACGTGTGTCATTCGCGTCATCCGCGAAATCCCACAACGCTTGGTAAAGCGCATCGCGGGTCAAATTAACCCCTTGGTTACGGATAAAGTAAACCAATAGTTCGAATTCCTTATGGGTCAAGTCGATAGTTTGTCCATCACGTTGCACGGTTTGCTGGGGCACATTGACCGTTAACTCACCATAATGCAAAATCTCATCGGTTTGACCATCTGTTCGTCGTAATACTGTTTCAACTCGTGCCTTTAACACTTCCAAATGGAACGGTTTCGTAATGTAGTCATCCGCGCCTAATTGTAGGCCTTGCACAACATCATCGACCTCGGTCTTCGCCGTCAAGAAAATGACCGGCACCTGCGCGTCGATGACATATGGCAAAACATCATAACCGCTCATTCCAGGTAAGGTAATATCTAGTAACACTAAATCGATTTTGGCGGCAGCTAATATCGCGACCGCTTCCTCACCGGTATACGCCTGACGAATATCATACAAAGATTGCAGACTCATTTTCACCAATTGATTAATGCGGACACTATCATCCACAATCAGCAACGTACGTTTCATATTCATCACCTACTTTTCATCACTTACCGCCAGTCTATCATAAGTAAAATTTGTATCTGACTTGTATCTTCGAAAAGATTTGCTTTTCATTTAATTTTGGCGCGGTAGAATAAGGACAAAAGGGAGGTATTAATGATGACAACACAAACTGCAACCTTTGCTGGGGGATGTTTCTGGTGCATGGTCGAACCATTTGAAACCATGGCCGGTATTGAAAAGGTGCGTTCTGGCTATACTGGTGGTTTCGTGGCAAATCCTACGTATGAACAAGTTGCCTCTCACCAAACCGGCCACACCGAAGCCGTCAAAGTTTGGTTTGATGATCAACAAGTGTCGTACCAAGACCTTGTTGATCTCTACTGGCAACTAGCCGACCCAACTGATGCGATGGGCCAATTTGCCGACCGTGGTGACTCATACCGGCCCGTTATTTTTGTTGCCGATGAGCAACAACGCCAAGTGGCCGAAGCTTCCAAGCAGGCATTAGCCACATCAGGCCGTTTTACTGACCCAATTGTGACAAGCATTGAAGATGCAAAACCTTTCTACGACGCCGAAGAAGAACACCAACAGTTCTATAAGAAGAACCCCTTACGCGAATACATGATGATGATGCCTCGTAAGGCCTACCAGAAGAAATATTGGTCAGATAGGACATAATGTAAAAGAGCGACAAGGCAGCCTTGTCGCTCTTTTACATTAATACGTGTGCACTGGAATCTTACGCAAGCGCACCGTCTGATTTTCTGTGTCTGCATCAAACATGCATACCGTATCGCCAAGTGCTAATTCGTACACACTCTGATACTTTAGAATGTGACCATTCACCGTAATTGTTCCCTTAGTGAAGTTGCCAACTGTTAAATGCACGGTCATGCCTGGCAAAATATCTTTCATTATTAATCCCCCTTCAAGTTGTCATGACAACAAGTTATCCTACCGATAGTTTAACATAAAAGCGCTTTCATTACCGTTTAGACATGACCCTATTTCGTTGCATATTCCAAAAATAGGGTTATGATAGATATTAATGAAAGCGCTTACTATAAATAAGTTAAACTATCGGCACTTTCAACTTTGGGGGTAATACACATGACAAAGCGAATTGTTTTAGTAGATGCTGCCGGCATGTCAATTTCAATGCTAGCCAACAAGATGAATGAAGCCGCTCAAGCAGAAAGTCTAGACGTGACCACGATTGGCGTTTCTGATAGTGCCGCCCGTGATCAAATCGCCACTGATCAGCCAATTGTAATTATGATTGCACCACAAGTGAAGTACATGCACCAACGCTATGAAGATGACTATGGTAAGGATTACCCTGTTGTCGACATCAACATGATGGATTACGGCATGATGCGTGGCGCAAATATTTTGCACGCGGCACTAGACGCTGAACGGGCCTAACCGGAACCACAATGATTTTTTAGCACATGAAAAAGGGCGTAAGTGCTTCGACTAAAAACCGAAGCACTTACGCCCTTTTCAATACTTATTGATGATTATCAGAAATACCACCGTCAGCAGTCAGATGACGCAGCTGATTAGGCGTTTTCCCATACAGTTCTTTAAAACACTTCATTGCTAATTTAACGTTATTGGCACCGTGTCGCGCAAAAATCGTCTTAATCGGCTGATTGGTCCCCAGAACATCTTGGTAAATCGCGTCCAGACGGACCTGGTAAATGTAACTAACAAACGTAACGCCTACTCGTCGCTTAAAAATGCGACTGAGATAGTCTGGATTGTAGTGAAACCGTTCAGCAACTTCGCGTAACGAAATTTTTGTTTGATATTGTTTATGAATATACATGAGCACTGCCTTCAAACGGTCATCTTCAGTTAAATCCGTTGGCGTCAATTCAACGGCATAATTCATGATTAATTCGTAAAGCAATTGCATCAACACACTACCAAAGCGCAGGCGATAACCAGCATGCTTTTGGATGTAAATCTGGGTCATCTGCTGTAACATGCCGACAATTCTATTATACGTGTCGTCATGCAAACTATGATGTTGCCACAAATCAAATCGCAACAGCTCACTATTTTCCCAATATTGATTGAGATAGTAGATGGGCACCTGCAGAACAAGCGCTTGATTCGCCAAATTAGTCGTGGCATGCAAAATTCCCGATCCAATTACCACAAATTCGTTTTCATGTAACGTAATATCATGCTGTTCATATCGAAACGTCACTTCACCAGTTAAAACCAATACAATTTCAATATGCGTATGCCAATGCAGCGGCTTAAAGCCCAGCGGTTCTTCGGATAAAAAAACGCGGACTCCGACATCTGAGTTAACAGCAAATATTTCGTGCTGTTTGACTTCCTGATTCATTCATTCTCTCCCCATAATCTTACTCAACCGCCCCCGACTGGTTGAAATAAAAGTATAGGTCTAGTTTAGCCGATTTTCCGCCACAAAGGCAAACTCATAAAGTCGTAATTTTCTGTCATCCAACGACCGTTTTCAGTTACCTCAACGACGCGACCATCCAGGATGTGCTCCCACTTACCAGCTGGCAAGTAGTAATCAACATCCCCTTCTTCTGTCATAACTGGCGCCACCAATACATCGCTACCAAGCATGTATTGCCGATCCAGCGTTGCCGTGTTTTGATCTTCAGGGAACTCCAAGTACATTGGTCGCATCAACGGAATCCCCGCTTCAACTGATTCCTTAGCTTGGCCGTAAATATATGGCATCATATCCAACTTCAATTGTGTGAACTTACGCGTTACATCAACCGCTTCTTCGTCAAACAACCAAGGCACCCGGTATTCGATGTTACCGTGGTAACGTGAGTGACTTGAAAGCAAGCCGAATTGTGTCCAGCGCTTGTAGATTGATGGGCTCGCATTCTCTTCAAAACCACCAATATCGTGACTCCAGAATGTGTAACCTGATGACATCAAGCTCAACCCACCACGGAGACTATCGGCCATTGAGTGGAATTGGCTCAAGTTGTCACCACCCCAGTGAACTGGGTATTGTTGACCGCCGACCGTACCAGAGCGCGCAAAGACAACCGCTTCCTCTTCACCCTTTTCTTGTTGCAACAATTCGAATACCGCTTCGTTGTAACGATGCGTGTAATAGTTGTGCTCACCTTCAGGGTTGCCGCCATTAAAGAAGACGGCGTCGTGCATTGGAATTCGCTCACCGAAATCCGTCTTAAAGCAGTCCACACCCATGTCCAACAAGTTCTTCAACAAACCTTGGTACCAAGCGCGGGCTTCTGGGTTTGTGAAGTCAACCACCGCATTACCGGGTTGCCACAAATCCCATTGCCAAACACTGCCGTCAGTGTGCTTGATGAAGTAGCCCTTTTCCTTACCAATCTTGAAGAGTGGTGACTTTTGTGAGATGTATGGGTTGATCCAAACGCAGACCTTCAAGCCCTTGTCGTGCAAACGCTGCAACAAGCCAACTGGATCTGGGAATTGTTCCTTATCCCATTCCATGTTTGACCACTCGAAGCCCTTCATCCAGAAGCAATCGAAGTGGAATACTGAAACCGGAATATCACGCTCGAACATACCGTCGATGAAACTCATCACCGTTTCTTCAGAGTAGTCCGTTGTAAATGACGTCGATAGCCACAAGCCGAATGTCCATTCTGGTGGCAAAACAGACCCACCCGTCAATTTGTTGTACTTTGAAATCACTGCCTTTGGTGAATCACCCGCAATCACATAGTATTCCAGTGATTCGCCACGCGTTGAGAAGCTGACCCGATCAACCACTTCGCTCCCCACTTCAAAACTCGTTGGTTGGCTTTCGTTAACGAAGACGCCGTAGTAAACGCCAGCCTTCCCCGTCATATAGAACGGAATTGACTTGTAGCTTTGTTCTGAACCAGTACCACCGTCCATGTTAATCGTATCGATGCTTTGACCGTTCTTGACGAATGCCCCGAAACGCTCACCGAATCCGTAAACATTCGTCCCTGGCAATAGGCTCAATTGCTCACGCATAAAGTGGTCGGTTGCCGTAACTGATCCTTGTGGACCCAAGTTTTGCGCACCCGTAACCGTGTTGGCGTGCATCACTTGACCCAATTGCTTACCTGACAAATCATCAATTGACGCTTGCGCCTTGTATTCAGAACCCGTAATGCGCTTACCCTTGTAGTTGAAATCAATGTTGAACTTGTCATGCATTGAGACAGCCAATTGCAAATCACCACTCGTCAATGTTGCAACAGACTCTGCAATTTCGATTGCCGGCGTCACGTTGTTGTTTTGCAACTCGTATAGTGGATTCTTATCATCACGATCGAAGTGCTTCAACTCAACACCGATAACGTCTTCAGCTGGTGAGAACACCGTCATCGTCGTTGCACCGACATCCAACATGTCACTGCGAGAGTTGATCCGGTGGTAAGCTGAGTAAACACGCAAGGCATCACTTGCGTAGCTGTCCTCATCCTTCTCCACGACCATTGCGTCGAAAGCCTCCAATGGTGAGTTAACAATGTACTCATCACGGTTTAGCCAGTATCCATTCGTAAACTTCATGTTTTTATTCCCCGTTTAATTATGTTTGAAATGCCTATCAATTTAGGCTTCTGCGTCGGCAACTTCTGCAGCTTCACGCTCGTGCTTAGCCGTCAAATCAGCAACCATTTTTGGCTCAAGCTTGTCGATGTTGTTGAACAACAGCGCGATTGCTGAGGCAGCATACCCGATAAATGGAATCCAGATGAATCCCATCCGAATTGCATTCAATGCTGATGCCGTTTGCGTCCCATCTGATGAGGCAGCGTAACCACCGGCTGCCAGAACGGCGGCTAAGACCATACCACCGATTCCCATGCCCAACTTAGCTGAGAATGAACTAAATGATGTGACGAACCCTTCGGCACGCACACCGTTCTTCCACTCACCGAAATCAACAGCGTCTGACAACATAACGGCGATCAAGGCACCCGTCAAACCGTAGCTGATGAAGTACAAGACAATACCAGTCAAGATAATGGCAACATTTCCGTTCATGATATCCGCCAGGTAAAGTACCAATTGTGACAAAGCCGTACCGACCATCCCAAGCAACATTGTGTTTCGCTTACCCAAACGACGGGCAACGAATGGCACCATTGCTGTTGAAGCCAACGTGATAACCGTTCCAGCCAAAACCAAACTTCCTAACGCTTCGTTGTGCAAAACGTACTTAAAGTAGTAAGGCAATGAACTTGAACGAACGGCAAAGCCACCCCAATAGATAAAGTTGATGAAAATGATAATGGCCCATGGGTAGTTCCCCTTCAAGGCCTTCACTGATTCACGCATTGGAACAGCACGGTTAGAGTCCTTCGTGACCACACGCTCACGAGTGCCGGCGAAGGCAACCAACAAGCAGGCAGCCGTGATAACACCCAAGATAACGGCCCAGATGAACCAACCGGTTGCTGACGTTGAAGGATCCTTAGCACCTTTATCAAAGATACCTGCGATAAGTCCAACTGCCGGCAATGTCAATGGCAAGAAAATGGCAGCGCCCATATTACCAAAGAATTGACGCACCGTTGACAACGTCACACGTTCTTGTGGATTTGACGTCAGTGCTGGCAAAATTGACGTCACTGGGATGTTGATACCTGAGTACAAAACCTTTGCGCCAATGTAGGCGATATAAATCCATACCACCTTACCCGTTTCTGATAGTGGTGGCGCCGTAAAGGCCATCACACAGAAGATGGCAAATGGAATGGCAAACCACAACCAGTATGGTCGTGACTTTCCCCACTTCGTATGCGTTCGATCGATGAACTGTCCCCAAATCACCCCATCAATTGAATCAATAATTGCTGTAATCGCGAAAAGTCCTGTAACGGCTGCCGCAGCAACTCCTAAAGTATCCGTACAGAAAACCAAGAAGTACGTTCCAACGATTTGAAAAATTGTGTTACACCCAAAGTCCGACATGGCGTAGGCGACTCGTTCGCCCCACCCCACTTGATTCGGCATTTTGTTGTCCATGACGATGTCCCTCCATTTTGCATGGTTAATACCTAATTTTTTCTCCGCAATGCAAGCGTTTACATTACTACGTTTTTGATTATGGCAACATCACACGCAACGTACAAGACACCTGCATGACAAGGTCGTATTTAACCAGTTAAAAAGTCAAAATCGCCCCCTATTTTGGGGTCAACCACAATATTGACACGTTCGCTAAAAGCAAAAAGCAGGTGAAGTACACTGACGTACTTCACCTGCTACTTAACTATTTTTCAGCGCCGTCGCGGTTAGACCGAAATTGTTCTTCAGCCCTCGATTCAATGCCTGCGTCGATGGAAAACCAACGGCCGTCGCGGTAAACGTTGCCCCTTTATGATGCACCGTCAATAATTGATAGGCATGCATCGACCGCACCTTATTCACATACTGCATCACTGAATAACCGGTTTGCTTCTTAAAACACCGATCAAAATACGCCGTGCTCAGATGTACCCGATCAGCCAGCAATTCCAAACTCAATTCTGACGCGTACATCCGTTGCACATACGCAATCGTGTCTGCCACGTTATCGGTTACCGTATGTTTGTTTTCAATACCGAAATGACTGGCCATCACCGACAGTATTTGTAAGATGACTCCTATTAATTCATCATCACGAAACTCATGATTTGTTTTCGTAATTTGCCAGACCGACAACATCAAATCGGCTAATTTTGCTTTCGCCTGCTGTTGCTCCGCCGACATGAAAATTGATGGTTTCAAGATGAAACGGATATTACCAAGCCGCGGCCCAAATTTCTCAATAAACTGACGGGATATCAGTAATAATAAGCTTTTTGTATCGCGACTCGCCCGATGAACGCCGTGCACCTCAAATGGATTAACCACCACAAAATCACCGGCTGCCATCTGTTCAGTTTCCCCGTCAATAACATACTCACGATTGCCCCCGGTAATCGTATAGTTAATCTCTAATTCTTCGTGCCAATGTTCCGGAATATCTAATGGCACCCGTTCATCCGCCCGATCAACATAATCGAAGCGAACTGTATTATCCGCCCACTCAACACTGACATTTTCATATTCGTACATAATCGTCCCCCAAAAATCACACGAACCTCTGCTAAGTTGACTATATCAGATTTAGTAAGCGCTTACAAATTAGCTGTAAAAAAGAGTACCCGATTTCATAACCGGATACTCTATCAAATTTATTACTGATTTGCTGCTTGAATGGCTGCGTTAACAGCTTCTTTTTCAGCTGCAACCAACGCAACACGCGTCTCGATAACCTTGATGTCCATCGTAATTTCACGCGTCAAACCTGGCGTTGGCAACTTAGGCTCAAAGAAGGCTTTAAATTCAGCTAAACGTTCAGCCGTTTGGAAGATACCAGCCGTCACTGTAATGTACGTGGTAAATTCCATGTCGCCACCGACTGTATCATCCAACCACTGCCACTCAGCTCGAATCCAATCCCAAGCCGCTTGTTGGCCACGTTCATTTGCCAAAACGCCACGATACCACGCCCGCAAGTCTTGTGGCTTAATGATGTTGGCATCTTCAAACTTACCAACCAACTTTGTAATCAAAGCAGGGTCAGTTGTTTGGGTTAGTGCCACCTGAATATCTGACTTATAGTTAGCGTCTGACGAAGCAACGTATGCTTGCAATAATTGGTCAAACAATGCTTCGCTACCGAAGTTTTCCACTTCATTCTGCAAAACCAAGCCACGTACTTCGGCTGGCAAGGCTGCTAAATCAGTTTGCTGATCAACAAACAACTGATGTGCTGTTGCAATCGCATCAGCATTTTCAGCATACAGTGCTGCACGTAACACAAGTGGCCGTGTAATAGCATCGTCACTGGTCTCACCTGCTTCTGCCTGCCAACCTAGTCGGGCAACTTGCTGACGACTCAAGCCATCAAAGAAGACTTGCAATTGACGCGCTTCTTCAGAATCTGGCGTCACAAACTTCTTCAAATTATTCGCAACTTGATAAAGCGCTGTCGTTACAACGACATGTTCACTATTCGCAAACGTCTGCAACAATGGCACAACCGTCGCATATGACGTTAAACCACCTTCAGACAACAAGCGTTGATCTTGCAACAATTGCAATTGTGAAATCGTGCTTAAGCTATTGGCATCTCGCAAAATATCTGCCAACAAAGTTTCATCGTACTTCACAATAAAGTGAGAATTATTGCCAACATTCAATTGGAATGGTTGACCGCTTTCAGCTCGTAGTTGTTGATAGTCACCCACCACAATCTGTTGGTCAGTGAGCAATTCTGGCACCGCTGCATAGTTACTGTTCAACGGAATTTGCCATTGACGGCCCTTATCCTCACCTGCACCAATAAAGAATTGCTGCTGTGATAATGTCAACTGACCATCAACAACCGTCGCCGTCACAACTGGGTAACCGGGTTGCTCCAGCCATGAGTTCATAATTGCGCCGACTTCTAAGCCAGACGCCTCACCCAACGCTTGCCACAAATCCGCACCCGTTGCGTTGCCGTACTTGTGTGCATCAAAGTAGGCCTTCAAGCCCTTACGCAACGCGTCATCACCCAGCAATGCGCGCACCATGACCAACATACGGGCACCCTTTGCATAGACAATCGCCCCATCAAAGAGTGAATCAATTTCAGCAGGATCTTCAACTTGCACGTGCACTGATTGGACCCCATCCGTCGCATCACGACTCAAGGCAGCTGGCGCATCTGACGTTTGGAAAAGCTCCCAAATGTGCCAGTCTGGTTCAATCGCATCAATTGCGACGTACTCCATCATATTGGCAAAGCTTTCGTTCAACCACAAGTCATCCCACCACTTCATTGTCACCAAATCGCCAAACCATTGGTGTGCCAATTCGTGCGCAATCACAGTTGCGACAACTTGCTTACGCCGCAATGGTGTATTATCTGGATCAACTGTTAAGTAAGCTTCACGGTAAGTCACCAAGCCCCAGTTTTCCATGGCCCCAGCTGAAAAATCAGGCAAGGCCAATTGCCATGAGTGTGGCAATGGATATGGCGTTTGGTAGAAATCTTCATAAAATTCAATTGATCGCTTCGCAATATCAAGGGCAAAGTCGAGTTCATTGGCCTTGTGCGCCTTAGTGGCAAACACACCAACTTCAACACCACTTGTTGTGCGCGTTGTCTTGCTTTGCAAATCACCAAAGGCAAACGCAACGAGATACGTTGACATGCGAACCGTTGTTGCAAAATAGTGCACGCCATCGGCTTCACGGATTTCTGGCATGTTCGCAAGGACGGTCTCCCCTGGTTGCTCGTCAAACTTTAGTGCCAAATCAAACGTCGCCTTTGCCTCTGGCTCATCAATTGATGGAAAGGCTTGGCGGGCAAATGTCGTCTCAAATTGGGTACCAACAATCTGCTTCTTTTCGCCCTGAACCTCATAGTATGACGGATAAATACCCATCATCGTGTCAGTTAGTGGCGCCGTGTAGGTAATCGTTAGGGCCGTGGGGCCGACTTCACGTAACTGCACTCGAATTGCTTCGTGTTCATTATCAACCGTATACGTTAGGGCTTCTCCCGCCTCATCGGTAACCGCGTCAATCGTTAAATATTTTTGGTGAATGGCAATTGCCAATGCTTTGGCTTCACCCGAAATTGTCGTGCGTCCGGTAATTAATTTTGAACCGCGGTTCACATCAAGATATAAATCATAATGTGAAGGTTGGAAAGTTTCGTAAAAGTGTTCATTTTCTGCTGTCATATTAACTCCCTAAGCACACATCTTTATTTTGTTCTATGTTACATAAATATTAGAACTTTTCTCATTAAAGTCAATGGTCAAGTTTATTCTAACCCCGCCTTGTAAAAATCGCTTAATAAAGGGGTAAGCCACTACCAAATTGATACCAATACCACACCTAGTTAACTTAAATATCCGCGTACGTGTGCCGGTGCTTTGCTTTAACATAGTATGCCAAATAGCAGAAACCTATGAACGGCACCATATAAAACAGCGCCATCCGTTGTGTTGGATCAAATATAATCAGCACACATGACAAGAAGCTCAGAATGAAGGCAGCCCACGGCACAACTGGATACCAAGGGGTCTTAAACGTCAACTCATCTACCGTATGCCCCGTCGCCATCCAGTTTTGTCGGAAGCGAATTTGTGAGTATGCAATCGCCATCCAGACCACGACCACCGCTAAACCAGAAATAGAAACAAGGACCAAATAAACCGTCGAGGCGGCGACCACACTTGATAACAGCGCTAAAATACCACCCACCATCGACAACGACAATGCGATTAACGGTGTTCCACGACGATTCGTCTGGGCCACTTTTGGAGAAATCATGCCCTCATTGCCTAATGACCATAACATGCGTGTCGATGCGTAAAGGCCTGAATTAGCGGCTGATAAAATCGCGGTCAATACAACAAAATTCATGATATCACCGGCGAACGGCAAACCGATTTGATTAAACACCAAGACGAACGGGCTTTGACTAACCCCGGCCTTTTGCCAGGGAATCAATGCCGCCATGACCGTAATACTGCCAATAAAGAAAATAATTAACCGGGCCAATGTTGTGTGAATCGCTTTAGGAATTGTATGCGCCGGATTCTTTGTTTCACCCGCGGTCACTCCAATCAACTCAGTTCCCGAGAACGCAAAATTAACGGTCAGCATCGTCGTGAAAACACCGGCGACGCCTTTGGGAAACCAGCCATCTTTCGTTAAATTGGTTAACCCAGGCGCGTGTGAATAACCATGAATTGGAATAATACCACAAATTGCTAACAAGCCGATCACAATGAAGCCAATAATCGCAATGACCTTAACACTCGAAAACCAAAACTCAGCTTCGGCAAAAACGCGTACTGACAAGGCATTAGTCACAAAAATCACAGCCATGAAAAGTAAACTCCATAACCAGACTGGTGTCCCTTTAAACCAATTCTGCATAATTAACCCGGCTGCTGTAAACTCAGAACCTAACGCAACCGTCCAGGTTAACCAGTATAAAATTGCGACAGTAAATCCCGTTGCTGGACCAATAAAACGCGTTGCATAAACGTGAAACGAGCCGGTTTCGGGCATTGCAACAGATAATTCGCCCAAACATAACATCACCAAATACACCACGAGTGCTCCCAGCCCATACGCTAAAATGGTGCCAATTGGCCCTGCCTGGTGAATTGTGTAACCTGAACTCAAAAACAATCCCGTTCCGATGACACCACCTAGAGAAATCATCAATAAGTGCCGGGCGGACATTTCTCGATGCAAGCCTGTATGATTTTCCGACATATTACCTACCTCCAACGTTTTATTGTATTTAAATTACAAAAGAATTAGAATTAACTCATATATAATGCAATATTACTAACAAATAAGCAATACGGACGGTAAAATTCATGACAGATCTTATCTCAGAAAACATTCAGCAGAACGGTCATCTGGTTCTTGATGGCGCAATGGCCACAGAACTTGAAAAGCGTGGCATTGCAACAAACACTACACTTTGGTCGGCAACAGCCCTACGTGACAATCCGCAGGCTATTATTGACGTTCACACCAGTTATTTCAAGGCAGGGGCTGATGTTGCAATCACTAACTCGTATCAAGCAAACGTGCCTGCATTTGAAGCAGCAGGCTATACAACTGACGAAGCTGAGGAAATGATCACGGCTAGCGCGACATTAGCTATTAAAGCGCGCCAAGCGTACTATGATGGTCTCTCAAACAATGACCGATTACGACGCGCTGCACATCCCCTAGTTATCGGTAGTATCGGTCCGTACGGTGCTTATCTGGCTGATGGTAGCGAATACACCGGCAAATATGACTTATCGCAGACAGCATTCAAAGATTTCCACCGTCGTCGCATGCAACTACTTGACGCTGCTGGGGTTGACGGTTTCGCTTTTGAAACCCAACCGAAATTTGCGGAAGTACAAGCGCTGGTTGATTTACTGCAAACCGAATTTCCAACGCAACACGCTTGGATTTCATTTAGCATTAACGATAATGGCCGTGAACTTTGGGATGGCAC
>ERZ894226.184-NODE-184-length-46414-cov-16.384025_pt1 | contig 46414 bp, 52 predicted proteins | sample MGYA00380294_ERZ894226 | MGnify/ENA primary metagenome ERZ894226 (study PRJEB32331, sample SAMN06328434) | human gut metagenome | biome: human gut microbiome; feature: stool | host: Homo sapiens | collected 2014-10-29 ... | reverse complement strand
TACAACACATCAACGCCACATCGTAATCTCTATGTAGGGATTACGGAGTTGATAGTTACACAGCAATCACCTCACGGCGTTTACTGCTTTTTGTTCTTTGTAGTCTTATGCCCCGGTTCTGCCGGAGTCGCTATCAAGAAGCCCCGAACGGGATTCAGACCCGCATACGAAGCTAAAACCGGAACGTTTAACCATCAGACAATTTATCGTCAGCCGGATGTTTCCCGTTCTTCGTTAATCTCATTTTTTTGTTACGCATTCAATATGCAAAATAATTTAAAAAGTGTAACGTTTTTTTTAATTATTCTTCAGCCATTTTTTTCTTAAATTTTCTGAAATCTTTTTGTGCTTTCCATCCAATTTTGATAATTTTTTTGATGTTTATTGAATTAGTACCTTTTTCCCTCGGTTTGAACGCGATTGGCTTAAATTTAACATTTTCGCCGTAATATACGAAAAATGTTGTCATCATAATGTTAGGAAGATTGAAATCCGGCTCCATATTGTAAAGATATTTTTTTACAACATCGGCTTTCATCAGTCTGAACGGTGCATTTGCATCCGGCACCTTAACACTGAAATACATTTTAAGCATCATGCATACCACCTTCTCAACGAAAGCACGGCTTCTTCCATCCTCTCTTCTTGTTCTGTGCCCAATCACGGCATCGTATTGCTCACGGATATCCCAGAACCGGTCAAACTGTTCAGGCTTTGTCTGTCCATCAGAATCAGTCTGGAAGATATAGCCAGCACCGTTTTTGATAGCGTAATCATACAGGGCAATAACTTTTGGCCCATGCTGTCTGTCTGTTTCTTCAAGGATTTCCAGCTGCGGGTATTCGTTTTTCATCTCAACAAGAATCTCGTGTGTCTTATCACTGCTGCCGCTATCAGCTACGACGAGCCTGGAATTTGCTCCGGCAAGCTCTAATTTTGGATACCATGACGCCACAACATCCCTGATATTTTCTTCTTCGTTGTATGCCGGCATTACGATATATAAAGTATTATTTTTAACCATATTTTTTCTCCTTTTGTTTGATACATACAATATGCTGAAATTTTCCAGAAAAAATAAAATCCTGCGGATTTTTTCGCAGGATTTTATTACTGGCTTACGCCGAGATTCCGGATTTTTGCTGTTCTTTCAGTTCGAACCTGATTTTCAGCTTTTCTTTCAACTCTTCCATGTCTTTCACGTAATATTTTTTCAGCAGCTGATTCTTCACATCCTCCGTATCTACGCTTTCAATAGAGAATCCGACTTTTTTACTTTCTTTTTTGGTCATTCCCCATTCCTCCGAAAGTGTATCGTAATAAATATTTCCGATTGATGTATTGCAACAAATCCATTCGTTGTACATACGCACAGTGTCAAACTCTGTATAATATGCATAATTCAGCGTGCAGGCTTTTTTGTTATTCTCTGCTGCGTATATCTTTTTGTATTTTTTTAAGCAGTATTTTAATGCCTCCCTGGTGTTTTCTATCGTAGACTTGTCGGGGTAGTCTTCATCACATTTCTTTGTCATCTTTTTCATATCAAACTGGTTATTTTCTACAAGCGGAATCTGAAATTCCATGGCAATCTTATTAATATCTGATATCACTGCACATGTTCCATATGACACAATAACACCGTCATATTTATGAAGATACTCAGATACCTGTTTTACTGCTTTTTCATCAGAAAGCCCGCATTTCAGCTCTTCCGCAGTTACGTCAAGCTTCTTTAAGGTCTTCGCAGTTCTTCTTGTCATATCCTGTCTCAGGATATGCAGTTCATCAACAAGCTCCTGGCTCGCTTCTCCGTCAATCGCCGTATATGTTTCAATATCAATCCGGATATTTTTTCTGTCAGGCAGTCCGATTGCCCTGATAAAATTAACAGTTTTTGAATCTTCCATTATCTTCCATACATTTTCTTTCGAATATTCGTTTGCCATTTTTGATAACCTCCTGCTTTTTGTATATTTACAATATGCCGAAAAAATATCTCCACGGTAACCGTGGAGATAAAATTTTTATGCTATCTGGCAGCCATCATCTGGCCTAAAGCAATCTCTGCTTTTCTTTTTCCTGCATCATATTCTTTTGTTTTGTGAACTTTTCCTTTCAGATTGAAGATAAGCCCTGACGAAATCATATCATACGCCGCTTCAACAGCATTTACTCCTTCTTTTCTGATTTCTTTTGTAAATTCTGTTCTTGCTTTCTGTGGTATGTATTTCAGGCAGACCTTTTCAACATCTTCAGGTGACGCTTCGGTATTGGCTGGATTCTGTAAATAACGTGACACTTTTTGGAATAATGTATCGGCGATGCACTCTGCTGATTTTGTATTGCGATGGTTAATCTCAATGCTTTCAAGGGTATACGTCCTTCCATTAATTTTTGAAATAATGTCAATCTGGATTGACTTTCTTCCGGTGATGCTGTCTGATACCTTTAAAGCCAGTGAACTATTGTCAATATTACATGTAAATGTAAAGTTGACATTATTGGCTTTCTGCTGGTCAATATAACCTGAAAAGGCTTTTGTCTTTTCTGCTTTTTTGCAAAGAGCATCCATAATGTCAATCGCATAAATCTGAGTTTGCTTATTTGCAGATTTGATGCCGACCAGGATTGCATATTTATATGTTACATAGCTGTCCATAACTTCAAAAGGCCGTCTTGAAACGAAGGTCAAGTTTCTTGCATTTTTCATACGTCTGGCAAGCCGCGCTACATCTTCATCTTCAGAAAACCTGCTAAGCACGATTGTACTTTTGGTATCATCCTCAGACTTTAACGGCTTACAGTAATCATTAATGACCCTGCCCTTCACATCTACTGTCGGAATATATCTATAATTATCAATTTCATAAAAGCATCCGATACGTTCCAGTCTTTTTGTCAGTTTCGCAGGCAGAACATGCATTTTCTGTTCATACTGCAGCCCTGTATCTACATCTGTCGCAAGAATTATAAGGTTCTCTCCTATCATCCGGTCAATCCGGCATATTTTTGCATTACGCAGATTTACTTTTGTGTCGACAAAAGAATTTACATAATCCTCCCAAAAATCTTTGATTGCGTTCATATTAAAGTTTCGCATATAAAAAGCTCCTTTCTTGTTTTGTTATGCTTTTAATATGCTAATTTCAAAACAACAAGAAAAACGCAGGGGCAAAGCCCCTGCGTGAAGTTATTCGTCATCTTCGTCGTCTGCATCATCTGTTTCAAATTCCGGTCGTGGAAGTCTTAAATATTCAGTATCATATGACAGCACTTCCAGTGTTCTGCCTCTGACATCAAATTCCTGGCCACATACTCCGCATACGTACTGTTCTTTAAATTTTCGTGCCTGCAGAGCTCCGTCAACAAAGACCAGAGCTCCTTTTTCAAGGTTCTGAAAATCTTCAAGTGCTTTATCACCGTATGAATATACCCAGGGGTAGTCAGTCCTCTCATACATTTCATTGCCGCCTTTCGGACAATATTTTCTGTTGATGGCAACCTGAAATCTTGTGTACTGTTTTTTACCATCATGAAGCACACCCTGAATTGGTGGCCCAGTCAGGTTTCCAAGAATGAACACTCTGTTTGCATCTTCCTTGTTTTTATGGAGATATTCAAATGCCTCCTGCTCGCTTTTGCAGTGCTGCTTTACCCTGATTGTGATTGGATATACAAAAATCTCGTTACCTCCGGATTTTACTTTTCCGTTGGCCACACATGCTTCAACCCTTCTGTTTACAGCATTGCAAAATGGGCATTCTTCTTTTTTATCAACTTCCCTTGTTGCCAGAAATCCTGTGATTTCCACAATATCAAGAAGTTGTAGCTTCTCCATCTCCTCAACAATTTCTTTCTCCTGTGACCTTGCACAGAATGATACACTATTCAATTGATAACCGGTCTTTGCTTTTTCGTAGTCTCGTCCGCTCATGATTGTCGTCAGCCCGACAATTCCTGCACGGCCATCGATGATATCTTTAAATTTTGGCTCCTTTCTGACGAATGCAATGACGCTTACATAATTATGTCTTGCCATATAAATTCCTCCTGTTATCATTTTGTGAGATTCTTGCCGCAGCAGCAATGACAGGCTCAAAATACAGGCAAAATGTAATTTCTTCAGTTTTGTTACATATCTAATATGCAAAATAATTTTTAAAAAATAACATTTTTTAGAAAAAGAAACAGTGACCGCTTTCGCGGTCACTGTTTCTTACGCATCAAATGCAGAATCATGCAAATCATGTTCAATATTGGCATTTGTCATTGCTGCTCCATATGTTGCTCTTGACTTTTCACCGTCAAGGCATGCATCTTTTTTAAGCTGTTTTGTTACACATTTTTTTCTTATTTCTTTTTCGCTTTCTCCTGGAACTCCATTATACTCCCTGAACGCTTCCCCGAGCACGCCGGCAGCGCCAATACTTCCGGTCAAATCATTCGGAATGAAGATTTTTGTAGCTCTTCCGTTTGCAACGTCCTTCATAGCTTCAATCGATTTCAGTCTTAAAACGCCGTCATCAATACCAGCATTAACAAGCCGCTTGATACCTTCCGCTTCAGCGTCATATACAAGCTTAATTGCTTTAGCCTGTCCTTCTGCAAGGGCAATCTGTGCATCTCTTTCAGCTTCTGCTGCAAGAAGCTTTGCCTGCTTATCTCCTTCTGCTCTGGATACAACAGACTCTTTATGAGCCTGGGCTTCAAGGACTGTCTGTCGTCTTTCTCGTTCTGCACGCATCTGCTTTGTCATTACTTCCTCAATCTCAGCCGGAGGTTTGATGTTCTTAACCTCAACACGAGACACCCTGATACCCCAGCCATCAGTCGCCTCATCAAGGACAGTACGCATATGCTGATTAATTTCGCTTCTGGATGACAGCGTCTGGTCTAATTCCATAGAACCGATAATGCTTCTGAGTGTTGTTGCTGTCAGGTTCTGCAGGCCGAGAATCGGATTATCAATACTGTATGTATAGCTCTGCGGGTCGAAGACGCTTGCATACACAACAGAATCAATACTGATTGTTACATTATCTTTTGTGATGACATCCTGTGGCGGGAAGTCATAAACGCGTTCTTTTTTGGAAACTTTTTTAACGATTCTGTCCGCAATCGGCATCTTAACATGCAGGCCATCCTCCCATGTGTCATAATATTTTCCGAATCGTTCAATAACATATGTCATTTGATGTGGAACAATCCGAATCTGTCTCGCAAGTGCTGCGGCAGCAGCAATAATAAGAATAAGAATAAAAAATAGCATATTTTTTCCTCCTTTAATTACAATATTTCGCTTTGTTTTAAGAATATTTTTTTAGCTTTGGCATTAGCTGCCTGTGCTTTTCTTCTTCCAATCCAGGACTTTGAAAACTCCTGTTTTTTCAGTTTTTCCTGGTTTTGTTTTTGTATTTTTTTGGCATATATTTCTTCCAGATTTTCGTGTATCATATGTTCCATACGCTCCTACATGCCAGCATACGGCAAAAATTATTTCTTTTTCTTTTTTGCCTTGCTCCAGCCATCATTTACATCAATATCGTCAAAATTTTCATACATTTCATCAACCTCATCTGTATCATCCAGCACTGGAATATAATTATCCTCAAGCGCTTTTTCCTGCGCGATAATGTATGGATACATCTGGGCAAATCTTTTATTGTTTTTAAGTTTTGTAGTTATCCTTGAAATCTTTCTCTTGATTTTAGGAATATTACTTCCCGGAATCTGTTCAGCGATTTCACGGTAGCTTGAATGCTTTTTGTTTGCGTTTTCCGGATTAAGCAGTAGTGATAACAATTGCAGTTCTTCATCAGTTAACACATCCCTGAGAAGCTCCCCAAGGTTACGTTCTGATTCTGCTTCAATTACTGACTCCTCAGGCCCTTTAATCTGTGTAACATAATCAGCACCGGCATCAATTAAGGCTTCATATGAGACGCTGTCTTTTTTAGACATAATATCAAGAGTATTTTTTACTGTCGCTTCTGACAATCCTGTCAGACTCATGATTGTCTCAATATCATCTGAATTTAAACCATACTGTTTGCAATAGTTCTGGGCTCCATTTATCTTCGTCATAGCATTCGCATAATAAACTGAAGTCTTTCTGAAGTTTTTGCTTGCATAATCTGACACAACGTGCTTTATCCACGGAGTAATAAAAGTAGTGAGGGCACCCTTGTCCGGGTCAAAGTTTTTCAGCTCATTAAAAATTTTTACCCACACGTCCTGGACTATATCTTCACGGTGGTACTTGTTCTGCATTAATGTATGGTAATTGCCCCACAGTGTTTTATATACATACTTTGCAATAAAAAAGTATATTTTTGTATAAGCATCCTGCACGGTTACATTATCTCCGGCTGCCATCGCCATATGATATATTTTTATCAGTTTCGTAACTTCGCTCTGGCTGTATCCTGAATTTTTATTATATACAACATCATATTTTTCATTCTGCTTCGTCGTATCTTGCTGATTTGAAGTATTCTTCTCGCTCATTTTCGAACTCCTCCTTATTAATTCCAGGTTTTAACGTCTTTTTAATTGTGTCTCTATAGCTTCTTTCTGGCACACTCTTTATCTCAGCTTTGTCTATTTGACATAACTGCATTCCCATTTTCCTAAGCGGTAATTCCATATAATCTTCCGGTTTATATTTGCTGCTCCATTCATCCCATATTCCATCAAAGTCAGACGACTGGCTTGCAGCAATATATTCCGCTAGGTTTTTCATTGCAGAATACATTGTCTTTTTCATTTTTTTTACCTCCTTTTTTTAGCCGAAGACAATATTTGTGTTCCAATACAATATGCCGGAATTAATATGCAAAATAATATTTTTTTTGAACGTTTTTTTATTTTTTTTACAAAAAAAACAGCAGGCATTTTTTTTGCCTGCTGTCAATATATTTAAGCTATATCATCAGCCGAAAGGCTGGTTATTGTATCATCTGTTAATTCATCTAACGGCTGTTCTTCGTTTTCTGCGCTATCTTCTTCTACGATTGTCTCACTACTGGACTCTCCTGATTTGCTTGCATCGCTACTTACCTGTACTTTTTTATAAATACATGTTACAACATCATCTTCAAACAGCAGATATTTCTTTCGTTCAATTTCATAATCTGACAATCCTTCTTTTTCAGAATCATCAAGTTTTGCATATCGCTTTTCAATATCTGTTAATGTAGCAACATCGTAGTCTTTAATAACTGTTGCGATAAAGAAGATTTTGTATAAGCTATGCTTTGCCTCTTCATATGTAGCATCTGGATTATCTCTCTTTAAGGCGTCCAGCTCTTTCATAATAAGACTTTCTGGAAGCTGAATAAATGTAGTCTGACTCATCATGGTGTCAATTAAAGTATTAATTGTATGCGTTCTTGCAAGCTGTTTTGCTTCACCACTGGAATCGTTGATTAGCTCTGTCCTCATGTCGTATAAACTTTGATACTCTGTGTTTTCACCGATATAGTTATCTGTGACAGGGTATGGCATATTATAGATATTTGTGACAGTAAGGTCTACTGTTGCATTTTCATTACCATTAAAAAATACATCTTCTATATGAACAGGCGTACCGATTGCTACATCTTTTAATGCGTCGTGAAATTTTTCGTCATACAATTCTGAGTCCTGATTATAGCCAAGTTTAAAATTTGTCTGAGTATCAACGACGGCTCCATTTTTTGTAACAGTATAATCAACCATCAGAAGGATTCCATCATCAGATGCAGTACTTAAATGAGTTGCTGTGCTTAGCAGTTTATCATATATAATGTCATTAACATTATCTTCTGTCACATCAATGTTATCTAAGTCTTCCACGATATCAATATCTGAGAATGAAGCCGGAAGTGATACATATTGAGTCATATTTATATCAGATAACAGTTCAGGACTTTTTACTTTTTGGACTGATTCCTGCGTTGTGTTTATCATGCCTGCGTTGTTCTTATTGATGTATAGTCCAGCTGATATGAAACAGGCCGCTCCACCAAAAAAACATAAAAAAACTATAGCTTTCTTCAATTTTTACCCCTCCTGTTCTCTAAGCATTCGTTCGTTCTGTTTGGAAGCCGCTTCAGGGTCAGCAAGTGCGATATTTCTATTTCCGGAATCTTTCTGAATGGCAAGCAGGTTTCCACTGTTTCCTGAAATTGTAAGCTTATCTCCGTTTGTTGTAGCTCCCTGGAGGACACCTCCAAAATTGCTTGTATCTGAATTAATTTCCAAAGAGCCAGATAATGAAGAGCAGTTTGCATAACAGTTTGAAAAATCTGTTACAGATTCTGGAATAGCTGCTGCTGTAACAAGACCAGTATCTCCGGCATATACGGATGACGCGTCCTGTATATTAATTGGGAACTTAACAGCATCTTTAATATTGATGCAATTCTGGTAACATTCACTCATTGAAACTACAGTGTCTGGTATTTTTGTTGCTTCCCTTAAATTTATGCATCCATTATACATTCCGTTAATATTTGTTAAATTACTTGTTTTATCAAGCGAAATTGGTTTTTGTAATGATGTACATCCTTCAAACAGATACCTTGCAGAAGTAACATTTACTGGGATTACATCTGCTTCTTTAAGAGCTTCACATCCTGAAAATGTATAATCCATGATTTTTAAATTTGAACATTGGAAGTAATCAGGGGTTTTTTCTAATGCAATACAGCCTGCAAATGTTTTTTTCATTGTTTTTACTGATTTCGGGATGCTTGTACAGTAAACCAACTTCTGGTTATCGGTAAACCAACCGTCCATACTTTCAACATTTAATGTATCATCTATATATACATGAGAATATTCATAGTCATTCCACGGCGGGACACCATTATTAAAGTTCGTGATATCTCCTTTTCCAATAAACTCAAGGTCTCCATTTGAATAGCATGTAACCTTTGCGTCCTCTTCGTTTGGATATCCAATATTTTTCTCCATAACAGGTTCTCTTGTAATATTAACTATTACCGTGTCTGTATATCCTTGCGAATTAATCTCAACTTCGCATGTTGAACCGTTCATAGCAGCGGCTTCTGTTTCAGAAGAGAAATTGTTTAATTTTACAAGTCTTCCAGAATCCGTTACGCCTTGGACGGAAAACATCCTTTTTGTAAACGTCTCCCCTGGGGCAACTTCCCCTACAAACTCCGCCTCAATCCCAGTAACAACCGGGTCTTTCTTCAGTTCTTTTGATACTGCATTAAAACCGATAACCCCGACTGCTAATATTGCCACGCCAATTATGGCTTTAACTTTGTTATCCATATTTTACACTCCTTAGCCAATCTTGAAGTCGTCGAGGTCATCATCATCAAAATTATCCATATCTACCGGAGCTGGCTTTTTAGCCGGTTGCTCTTTTACTGGCTTTGGCTGGATTTCTTCCTCCTCTTCATCATCCTCTTCAAACTCTTCTTCTGGCTCATATTTTTTTACTTTTTTTACTTGTTTTTTTACAGCCTTTTTTGTAGGCTTTGGTTCCGGTTCAGGCTCCGGCTTCTCTGGCTCGATTTCAGATTCTTCGTCTTCATCGTCAAAAGTTTCTGCTTCAACAATCATTTTTTTGCTTTTCTTTTTAGCTTTATTTTTCTTGGATGATGTTGAAGATGTATCAATATTTAACGCTTTTTTGATTGCATCGTTATGCATCTTCATAATTGTTACATCACTGTCAACATTAATTTTCTCAAGAGCGGTTTCGTAATCGCCCTGTTCATCCCTGATGTAGTCCAATGCACTTACAATCAGATTATACATAAACTGATTGTCAAGATAAATTTGTGCTAACTGTTCAAGGGCTTCTTCGATGTTTCCGGTGTTTTCAAAGCATTCCTTGAAGTTCTCTGCATATTCATCATCCAGCAGTTTTCTGTTTCCAGTTGTCTCGTCATCGTCATTTGACTTTGTGGTCAGCAGTTTAACAAACAGGGCAAAACCAATAACAACACAACAAACACCTGCGCCAATCAAAATAATAACTGTTTTATCCATTATCTATATCCCTCCTTACTTATTGAAATTAGATGCTAATGTTGCAATAAGGTCATCTACATCTGCTGTGGAGGCATTTTTCTTGAAATATGCTCGCGCTATGATTTTGTTATCTTTACTGAAAAACTTAACATCACCATGCTTTGAATTTAATACTCTCAGCACCTGGTCTTTTAAAGAAGCCTCCCTTGATACATCAACATAGTTCATATCACCAATTCTGATTCTGATTTCCAATGCTCCGTCGTTATATGCAACAACTTCGGCATTTGGTGCATGGAATTTTTTGATTTCCATATCATCATACTGCTCGAGATATTCAATCAGGTCTTCCGGCGTCAGGATGTGTCCGATTTCCTTAAGCTGAGATTCCATGGATTTCATCTTCTTTTCGGTTTTTCCAAGTTCTGTCGTAACCTTACTCTGCACCATATCATCAATATTTAAATTGATTTTACTGATTTCAGCGTTCTTTTCAGAAATAGTATCAGACAGTTCTCTGATTCGCTTTTCTTTAAGATTGATTTTTTCAGTCAGCTTGCTTTCAAGGGCGATTTTCTGGGATGTCAACTGCTGCACCTTGGATTTCATTCTGAAGATTTCTTCCTCAGCATCATTGTCCACATTTCCTAAGGCATTCTGTCTATTCTGGAGCGCGGCCACCTGATTCGCCAGCTGCTGGATATTCAGGATATCTCTTGTATTTCTGTCTTCGTATTCCTTGATTTTGTCCTGCATCTCTTTTTCATGTTCTTCAAGACGCTTCTGCTCCTTTTCAGCCTCTGCCTGCATTTTTGCTTTTTCGGCTTCAACTTCTTTTAATTTCTTATTGAGTTCCGCCTCACGAGCAAGCATTTCCTGCTCTTTCTGAGCCATTGCCTCTTCCCTTGATGCCACAACCTTTTCTCTTTCGGCAACGGTTTCTGTTTGTTCTGCCAGAATCTGCTGCACGTCTGATGCGAAATCAGATGAGTCTTTTTTGGTCAATGTTGCTTTGTAGTTCTGTACGCAAGCATCAATTGCGGTACTGCACATTTTTAAGTATTCCTCAGTTTCTTCCGGTGCATATTTATCCGGAGAAGAATATCTTCTTACAGTAAACAGTTCATTGTCTGTGTCATAAGCACTTCTAAGCTCCGGATAGTTTGCATTAATGAATGACGCATACATTGCACCGATATCATGTGAAACATTTGTTGATACGGATACAAGGATTTCAGCGTCAAGAGGGAATAAAACGCATCTGGTAATCTTCCCTGATTCTTCATCAGAAACAGTTACTTCATTTCCTACCCTTCTTCCTCCGATGCTTGTGACCAGCTTATCAAAGATTTCCTCTGAGAAACTTTTATGCTCATCATCATAGGCCTGGTTGTCCTGCTCTGTCATTGAAACTGCGTGATAGTTGTTATCAACATTTACGATATTTACATTTGCTTCCGGGTTATATTCTTCATTTTCGGATGAATCGTCTTCAGTTTTTTCCATAAAGTTGACACATTTATTTTCAAACTCTTCGACCATATCCTGCATTGCTGCAATTGCATTTTTAGTAATATTTATTGCCTCATTTGAGGTCTGATAAGAGAAGAATTTTGAGAACGCCAGCATCTGCCCGCTTGCATAGATGTTGTAATCCCCATTATATTTTTTTATCATTTCCTGCTGAAAGATGTCTTTTGACGCTTCAGTTATCGGATACTTATATTCTCGTGCTCCTTTAATTTTAATTGTACTTGTAGAGCACTCAATGCTTACATTAATGCCTTTAATGCCGCATTCCATATCTCCGGAAATTACAGCTTTATTTCCCTGGTCTTCAATCTGGATATTATTGCCAGGAATTGAGGCTTTGATTGTCTCGGCCATCTCTAATAAAAATTTTTCTGCCATTTTTTTTATTACTCCTTTCGAGTGGTTATTTTTTGTCATATTGTCATCACTTTTAATATGCTAAAAAAATATAAAACGAGTACATTTTTTTTAAAAAAAATAAAAAATAAGGAGCGAGAATATTCCCGCTCCTAACAATTACTTGTTATCTTTCTTTTTTTTATAAACAATTACTCCACCTGCAGCTGCAAGACATACTACAATAAGAGCGCCGATTGCAAAGATATTGTTTTCATCACCTGTTTCTACTACATTATTCTGTACTTCAACATTTCCAACTTCTGTTCCATCAGACGGTTTTACTGTTGGAGTAACTTCTGCTTCGGTCTTCTTCTTATCTTTCTTATCTTTTTTGTCCTTCTTCGGTTTTGGAGTAGGTGTAGCTGTCGGTTTTGGAGTCGGTGTCGGTGTTGGTGTTGCCACTTCGTTTACAGTACATGTATATCCATCAACTGTCTTCATGTCATTGTCTACACCAAGAATAGTATATGAAATATCATATGTTCCAGCTTCCTCATTGTCTACGTTTTCGGTGTTTAATGTTACAGAGCTTACGTACTGGTCATCATATTCGCATCCAGATTCAGTCGGCAGGTCATCACCTTTGTCAATCTCAATATCTTTCATTCCGGTTACATGCATTGACAACTCAGGCTTTACAATGCAGGGGACAGTAGCTGTTCTCTGCTCTCCTTTTGAGTCTTTGAATGTATACTTTACTTCATATTCACCAGGTTCAGTTGTATATACATTGCTGATGTCTGGCTCTACGGAATTGATATCAATGCAGCTTCCGGCATTTGCAAATTCGGACTCAACGGTTGGCAAGTCCTCTTTTTCGTATACTACAATAGATGGGAGGCTGTTAATTGCCTTCTTGACTTCTTCGTTGTAGGCTTTTTCTTCTGCTTTTTTTTGATACATCATGTATCCACCAACACCCCCAACGGCTACCACTGCAGCTACAACAATCGCAATCAATCCTTTTTTCATTTCTTTTTCCTCTTTTCTTTATTTTTTTTGCCAGCGGCAAAAAACCGCTGGCATTTAGCATATATGCTAATTATTCGTCTTTCTTAAGAAATTTACGAAGGGAAATTCCGGCTGCTGCGATTGCTGCAAGGATAGCAGCTCCTGCCATTGCGATAATTCCCATATTTTCATCGCCGGTCTTTACATTTCCTGCTGCAGATACATCGCTTGTTCCTTTCTGGGATGCATCGCCAGTTCCTGTTGAACCTGTGCCAGTTCCAGTTGAACTTCCGCCGCCAGGTAATGTTGTTGTTGTACCGCCGTTCGGTGTTGCGCTATTGCTTGGAGTAGGTGTAACATCGGAATCAATTCCAGCTCCAGGTGTAGGTGTCACGTCAGAATCACCGCCATTGTTTCCGCCACCGTTATTGTTGTTATAATCAATTCCGGTTTTCTTAAGTACATCTTTGCATTCCTGAACGATATCATTTACTTCTGTCTCTGATGTCGCACTGTTAATCTTATTAATGTATTTCTCTAAGATTTTTGTTGTAGCGGAAGATGGATTTGGATATCCATTCTGCAGAGACTGGATTGCGTTTGCTTTAACCTGCGCTAAGTTAGCAGCTGTGGACTGTGCTGTTACAAGTTTTTCAACGTTTTCTTTTGCTACTTTATATACTTCCTGCATTGTTGCTTCATTTGCAGCCTGCTTTAAATTTGCTTTCTGCTTTGTTACTACTTCTTTAGCTTTTTCAAGATATGTTGCATCTGTAAACTTATTATCTGTTAACAGAGCATCCAGTTTCTTTTCATAAACTGCTCTCATGGATGTTACGTATGCTGTATTGTAATCAGATTTTGCCTGGTTGTACAGTTTTGTTACATCATCAACAGTCTTAGCTTTCTGGATTTCTTCCCTAGCTGTTGTGATGATTTTCTTCATATCCTCTGTTACATAATCAGCTTTTGCTTTTGATTCAAGCGTAGCCAGTTTCTTAACTGCTGCGGCCTGTGCTGCTGCGAGTTCTTTATCTTTTGCGTATGTATCGATTGCTGTCTGAATGTCTTTCTGATATGCCTCAAGGATTGAAGTAATTTCCTCCTGAGTTTTAGCTGCATCTATTTTTTCAAGAGCCGGAGTTGCGATATCCTGGAGGATTGCTTTAAGCTTTTCATCTTTCTGGTCATCTACAACGGACTGAATCTGAATTTTAGCAGCTTCTTTGAGGTCTTTCAGCTCTCCTTCTCCCTGTACTTCTTTAATCAGGGCGTCTACAGCTTCTTTTGCGGACTTGAGGTTTGCGTCAAGGTCATTCATAGACTCAGATTTGTCAATTAAGTTATGGACATCTTCTTTTACACTTGCTTTCTTCTTCTTGATTTCTTCTGTTGAGTCGTCAATTGCATCAATTGCTTTGTCGAGTTCTTCCTTTGCTGCTTTTTTAGCTTTTTCAAGCTCCTTTCTTTCTGGATTTCCATTTGTCAGTTCTATATATGATGCATATGCTTCTGCTTTTGTTTTGCCTTTAACTTCCTGGCCTGCGCAAACATTTAAATATTTGATGAACTGTTCTGCAGAATTTGCTAATGCGATGCATACATCTTCAACTCTGTTTGCTCCATCTTTCATATCTTTCGGAGCACCGAGGTTGATAACAACGTCAATCATTGCTGTTGTATCTCCATCCGGGGAAATACCCTTTAAGTCTTTGAACAGATTAACGAATGAAGCCATGTCTCCGCCTACTGCTGCAACAACATCTGTAAATGCAGCATCAGCAGAGTTCTTTGCTGACTCAATTGCTTTTGCATCTGTACAGGAATCAATTTTCAGAATGAATGCATTTTTTACATCACTTGTGATTGATGTGCTGTCGTTGATAACTTTTGCCTTATCATTAATCTCAGCTTTTGCAGCTTCTTTCAGCTCATCAAGAGTTGTTTCTTTCTGTTCTGCAATATCTTTTAATGCTGCCTTTGCATCTTCAAGGGCTTTTGATGCTGCATCAATAGATGTAGCTTTGGAAATCTTGTCAACTGCGGCATTTAATGTCTCATCTGCCATTTTTTTCTGTGAATCTGTCTCAAATTTAAGTGAGCTGTAATACTCTTTTAAGATTTTTACATATCCTGTCTGAGCGATATAAAGCTGCTGTCTGTCAAGGATATCCTGTCCAGTCTTAGTCAGTTCATCAACGATACCCTGCATTTTCTCAGCATCGGATGTTCCAAGTTTATTGATTCTAGCTTTTGCCTCATCAAGTGCAGCATTCCATTCTGCTGCATAAGCCTGCTCAGTGAATTTTCCTTCAAATAAAACGTCTGCTTTTGCACACATTTCTGCTCTTAAAGCTGTTAACTCTGAATTCTCAATTACTACACACTGTTTATCAATTGTCTTTACTCTGCCGTCAATACCCTTGATTATATATGAAATTGTATATGTACCAACTGTTGTATTGTCGACCTTAGAAGAGTCAAGCTCAACGGATGAAATATGCTCTGCATTATATGAAATGGATGATGTATCAATGTCTTCTCCGACTTTGATTTCGTAGTCCTGGATTCCTGAAACATATGTATCAAGCTCCGGCTTAGTTTCACCTTCAGTTCCGGCGCCTGTTCCATCACCTCCAGTACTTGGCTTGTTCTCGCCTTCTCCAGGATTCGGTTTTACAGAGATATCTCCGTCATCTTTCTTAATCATGTCAACCGGCAGAGCTACAATACCTTCATTGTCTTTGTAAATCTGGTCTGCTTCTGCGATTGTTGTGCAAGCTGTAAAATCCTGAGCTTTTCCTAAATCTTCCAGGATAGCTTTTCTGATATCACGGCCCGGAAGGAATGCATCTTCGCCATAAACTTTTTCAAACTCTAATGCAATCTGATATTTAATTGCTTTAATTGCTTCTCCGGATTCTCCATTAGCATAGCGTTCTGCCTGGTCTAATACTGACATTTCACAATTATAAAGGTTACTTTTGTCTACAGCATCGCTTGTTGCGTATGCTGTTAGTTTGTCAGCATATTTTCCGAATACCTCAGCGGAGAAAGAAAGTGTTGAAAGCTTTTCTCTAAAATCTGCAGGTGTAGCTGCATCTTTTGCGGCTTCTGTTACTTCTCCGTTTTCGTCAACCTGAGGAACAGATTCTTCTTCCTGAGCTTCTTCTGCTTCATTTTCCGAAACAGCTTCTTCGGCCTGAGTCTCTTCTGCGGGAGCTTCTTCTGCAGGTGTTTCTTCTGTTACTGCGGCCTCAGCTGCGGTCGCTTCTGTGGCTGCAGGTTCTCCTTCTGCTGCCATTACTGCTGTAACTGGTACAGCCATTGTAGCTGACATGCCCACGAGCATGGCTGAAATAATTTTATTTTTCATTTTTATTATCTCCTGTTTATTTTTTCGCTTTTTTGCGATATTTTTTTTGCTGGTTCTTTTGCAGCTTTTCGTACTGCAAGAAACTGATTTCTCAGCTGCTTATTGTTAATATGACAAATAAAAAATTTTTTGAAACATTTTTTGAAAATTTCGTGAAATTCTTTTTTTCTGATTATGTCAACCCAAATGATTCTATGTAGTTTTCTTCCGTTTGCGGCAGCCTTTTTGCAGCTTATTCCGGCTCAACCCTTACTCCCTGGACAACAAATCTTGTCGCTGTATCTCCAGTGCAGGTTGATAATGTGACGATTTTGTCAGTTTCCTTAAAATCAAACTCACCCATATCAATATTGGATTTTGCCTTCATATTATTTGCATACTCAACGGTCTCTTTTCCCGGGCCTTTTATTAAGGTGTATGTGTCGCCGTCAACATTAGCGGTATATATTGAAAAGATTTTGTATTTATATGCATCTTTTTTTGTAATAATCCAAAAATAAGGGCTCTTATCTACCGTTTCCTGCAACTTATAGTTTTTAAGGGTTCCGAACATAGAGCCATTTTTCATGTTGTGGCCATACACAATTGTGTTTTGGTCAGAAAAATCTTTTGAGTTTTTACAGTCAACAAAAATTGAACCTGCAAAAATGGATTCCTTCTTATAAGTATGATGTAAATAGAATTCATTATCATCACCCTGGGCAATCGGATAACTGATATCAGGAAGAGCTTCCATATATATCCATCCGGCTACATCCGGATTGATAGATTTAAGTTCTTTAAAGTCGATATCAAGCGGTGATTCCCAGTGCTTGACCTCTTCGCCTGTTTTTGAATCTTTCAGTTTCTTAATTTTTTCTTTGTCAGCATCCCTCTCCTTGACTACCGTGTCGGAAATCTGGGAATACTCATCAACGCCGGCTTTATACTCCATCATAATAGAATACAGCTTGTATCCGGCAAAAGCAGCTACTGCAAGCGCTACTATGAATATCAGCATTAGCACTATATCACTGGCTGATATTCCTTTTTTCTTTTTCTTTTTACGCCTGCTTTCTTTTGCTCCTATTTTTTGGTTTTTCTTCATTTTTTCTTTTTGCGATACCGCGATTATCTCGCGTGTACCAGGCGGGCGCTGTCTTACTTTTACCTGACGGGCAAGCGCGTTCCCGCCTATTGTAAACAACCTCCTTTTCTATCAAAATATTCGCAATTACAATATGCAGAAAAAAAACTTTTTGGTTCGGTTTTTACAAATTTTTTTGCAAAAAAATACAGCCTTTTTTGGCAATGTCATTAAGATAAGTGTTTTACGCCAATGAGTCCGTTTGTCGTTTTCCTCTGCACGGATAAATCCGTCAGTATCCAACTCTGCCCTTCCGTGAAGGTGAGCATAAGCTCACCGAGTGAATTGTTACAAAAAAAACAGGCCATACATTTTTCATGTATAGTCTGTTTTGTTACGGAATGCTTATCTTAATGACATTGCCGCCTCCGGCGGTGCTCTGATGTTACAAGTTGAGTTTGTTGCCTCTCTTTTTGGGTAGTTTATCCAGAATATATGCCGTTGCAATAGAATATTCTTTTTCTTCAGCAATTTGCAACATAGTTTTTAAAGTTTTTGGTTTCCAAATGTCCAGCATTATGAATTCCATCAGTTCTGATTCACTTGTTTCGGCTTTTCTTTTTGCAATTTTTGATGATTTTACAAGAACTGAACGGTAAGCATGCTCAGATTTGTAAGTTTGATATTGCAATACTGCTGCGTCTTCTCTGCTTTCATTATTTGCTCCATATTTATACAATTCTGGTACATTTGCCTCTTTCTGCATTAAAAAGGCATCAATATTTTCTTTTACTTCATAAAGAGCTCTAAGACTATCTACGCACTTTGGAATAACAATTGGCTTCATCTCTTCCATATGAAAGATAAATGCGTTAGTCGTATCACCTTTATCGCATTGATTCGTACAGCATGATTTTAAAATATCCAAATAACAATGATTTACATAAAGTTCCTTTGGTACATTTATTTTTTTATAGCACAACTTTCGAAAATATTATTTCCAATATTCTCAATATATTTAGGAAACGTAAAATGTTTAAGTCCTGAGCCCCTGAATACGCTATAGCGCATTGTGGATAAATTATCCGGGAGAGTAATTTCAGACAACATTTTGCATCCAAAAAACGCGTCCGATTTTATCTCTTTCAACTTACTGTCTGGAGAAAAAAATACTTGTTTCAGGTATTCGCACTGTCCAAAAGCGGAGTCTCCAATTATTTCAACAGAATTTGGAATCACTACTTCAGATATTTTACACAATATAAAAGCATTTTTTGAAATTGTTTTTACTCCATCTGGAATTACAATTTTTCCGGTTGTCCCATTTGGACAAAATATAAGCTTTTCACCATCTTGTGAATAGATAATACCATCAACAGATTTAAAATTTTTGTCATTTTTAATCGTAATATCTTTGAGATTATTTAAATCAAGCATTATAAACTCCAATGTACATCTGTAACCAAGAGGAAGTGAAGTTCCGTTATATACGAGATGCTTAACGTTATCATGGTTTATGGTGATATGTCCATTAGCAAACATTCTCATTTCCTCAACGCTTCCCAAAATTAAGGTTCCATTCTCTTTTTTATATTCCATAATCTTTTTCTTCCTTTCGTTATAATTTGTAAATAATATGTTGGATTTTTGTAAATGTAAAATTATTTTACAGGCCGCCAGGTATTTATTCTCACTTCTGGCAGGCTGGATAACAGCGTCTTGATAGAATCCACCGAACAAGTCATACAGTGCATTTAAATGCATCTGATTAAATCCTTTCGTACCTGGAATGCTCTGAAAATAGGTTGTTCGGTCATTTGGGTTATGTGGGATATTTATGTCGGAACCGTCACAGGCCAGGAGGCGGAACCCTTTATAAATCTTCGGTCTGTATACAGATTCTGTAACCTGATGGAACAGAAACTGGAATGCCTCCGGAAGTATCTGATTCTTTCGCTGTACAAATGATGATACGGTCGGAATATCCTTCTTTCTTCCGAAATCGAAATATCTTAACAGCTCTCGGCCTGTTGATTCGCATCCCATGTGAAGTATAGACAACATGGCGTCTTCAAAGCTCCATTTCCTGTTCCTGGTAAAATCTGTCTCTGGATTTCGGCAAAACATCCATTTGTATTCGTCTATCTCTGATATTGTCTTAAGTAGCTGTGATTTTATCTGTTTGATGCATTTCTTCATATATGTGTAAATCCTCCTGACTGTTTTACACATAAAATGAAGAATCGCATCTGTGAATTGTTACAAAAAAAACAGGCCATACACTTTTCATGTATAGTCTGTTTTGTTATGGAATTCTTATCTTAATGACATTGCCTTTTTGGGCTGTATTTTGTGCAGTCTTACCGTCCGATAAGGCTGTTGATGTAGTTGTATAATGCCATGCTTGTGGCATCTGTATAGTTTTCTCCATCAGTTGTATCATATCCGGCCTGAACGAGATAGTTGTATGTGTCAATATAATAAACTCCTGCATTTGCAAAGCTCTGATACAGGTATGTATTATAATTTACGATATCCTGGTTTAAGATATAGCTGTCAGAGCCTACAGGTCCAACTGATACGAAATAAACCGTTGCGCCCTTTGCATTCCATTCCTGGGCTTTTGCCACAATCGCTGACGCATAAGACTGATACTGTGTCAAGTCATTGATTCCAATGCTGATAAATACTTTTGTGCCTTTTCCGACTCTCGGGTCTACATCTGTAAATGCTGTTCCTGTCAGCCAGTTATAATCACCGGTTGAAGAACATTCCCAAAGGTCTGAGTTATCGGTTGCAATATTGGCCATAGCACGGAATCTTGAATCTCCTACAAAGATAACACCTGCTGGTGCCTGTGTCACTTCTGGCTGTGTGTTTTCTGTGTCATTTGATATTCCACCTGTTGTTCCTTCATTTGAGACATCTACAACTCCATCGTTATCATCAGGCGTGTGATAAACATCATCAGTAGCTGTCTCCTCCGGGAAAGGTGTCACTGTCGGGGTTGCTGTTGGAAGCGGTTTTGGAGTAGATGTAGCGACAGGTTCCTCTGTCGGGGTTGGAGTTTCCTCTTCTTCTTCATCATTTACGTCCTGATTTTCTTCCGCATTTTTCTTTGCTTCAGCTTCATTAGCCTCCTGGATTTTCTTCTGAGCTTCATCTGCCTGCGCCTGCTGTTCAATCTGCTCCTGGCGCTGCTGCTCTGCTTCATTATCCTTTGTGATTTTGTTATACATGAAGATACCTGCCGCAGCAACTGCAGCTGCAATCACAACTGCGATGATAATAATTTTTGTCTTTCCGCCGCCCTCATCGTTGTCGTAATCATCATCATATTCGTCATCGTCTTCATATTCCTCTTCATCTTCATACTCTTCCTGTTTCTTTTTAGCTTTCTTTTTTGGCTCTTTTTGCGGCTTGGATGACTTAGATGGTTTTGATTTTTGAGGCTTTGAGTTCTTTGAGTTTTTTGATGGCTCCTCTTCCTCCTCTTCCTCCTCTTCCTCAGCTTCTTCTTCATAGCTGTCATCTTCTTCAAGGTCATCGTCTTCTATTTCGTCGTCTGCTTCTTCTGCCCCGATTATGACGTCTTTCTCTTCTAAGTCATCTTCGGCAGTCTTCTTATTTTTATCCATTTGACTTTTTCCTCCTGTTTTATTTTTTTGTCAAAATGTTTCTGTTGCCGACTGGTTATTAAGTACGGCATTATTTAACAATTTTGATACCCTTCCAGTATCTTAAAGAAGCTTTTGCGACGATTTTATCTTTTGATACATATGGATTGTCCCAGAACCTTGAATCGTAAGACTCGTTTCTGTTATCACCCATCATGAAATAACTGTCTTCAGGTACTTTATATGTACTTTTACCTTCTGTCTCCATTGGTTCCCTGATGAAAGAATCATCAAGTGGAGTATCAGAACCATTAATATAAACCTTTCCATCCTTGATGGTCACTGTTTCACCAGGCATTCCGATTACCCTTTTGATATAAAGCTCACCGGAATCAGGTGCATAGAATATTACCACATCAAATCTTTCCGGGTCGTGGCCAAATTTGTAAGCGAGACGGTTGCCGATTACCCTGTCGCCTGTCATTAAGGTCGTTTCCATAGATTCGGACGGGATGTACGCGTTTATAAGCACACATGAGTATAAAAGCACTACTGCAGTGAATGTCGCAACAGCTATTGTCAAATATACAACTATAGTATGACGAATAATTTTTTTATTGTTCACTTTTTCGTCACTTTCTTTTTTATCTTCCATAAAATTCTTAACCTCCAATATTTTCATTATTATAAACGATTACAGGCCATGTATCCTGCATAGTATTAAAAATTGTCGTCATACCGGTTTCGTCCACAGCTGCACAATTTTCTTTCACTCCATTTGATGAGAATCCTGAAATATCATCAGAGCCGGAAAAACCGGAAGACTCATTTCCTGTATATTGATAAATGCTCGAGTTTCCAAATGAAATATTTCTTATCCTTCCATCGTCAGTTATGTCCTGTTTACCCTGGACTTTATAGCAGCCTGTCGCGATGTCTCCATTAACTTTAATCTTTGACTGGACTACTGGTTTTCCGTCAACATACATCACAGCAATATCATTTGAAGCATCAATTTCAAGATAAGAATGAGCGATGTCGTTTTTCATCCTGCTTGCAGCGGTCTGGACGTATACTGGTTTTACGACATCAAGCGTATCTTCTGTTATAAGGTTCATCAGCTCTAACGCTGTATCATTTACACTTATCTTCCATCCGTAATCACCACCTGTGACACTGGCGGTTCTGTCATCAAACGTGACAAATTTTCTCTCAACTCCGACAGTATCATATTTTTCTGCCAGTTTTTCAATATATTTTTGGATTTTTTTAGAACTCAGTTCATAGTCATTATTTATAAATTTATCTTTTATTTTCTCAAAATCTACTGTTTCTTTTCTATCCCCAAAGTCATATGTAATGATTGTATCCTGGATTGAATTTAACAAGTCACATCTCTGCTGCAATACATCTTCATCAATATCTTCTGCTTCAATGTAACATTCTGATGATTCCAGGTCTACTTCCGGTTGCCATTGCCTGATTGCTGTTTCAATTATCTGACGGGTTTTGTTTACGTCAAGCTCGTTACCCTTTACGGCTGATGCCACCTGATAAAAATCATTAGTCTCAACGATATGTGCGCTTTCAGGCTTCACCATATTGTTCATACATTTCAGGCTGTTAAACTCTTCGTCCATTTTTGTTTCATCAATCTGATAACATCCAACTGGAAGAGTGACGTTTGTATTTTCTGGCAGGAACCATAAATTGTAGTTTTGATGATTTACCATATCAATCAGTTCATCTTTTCCGGCAAACGCCATTCCGACATCGTCCGCAGATATCTTTTCTACGCCGCCGTTTCTGGTGTTAACAGCCATTGCATAGCTCTGCACTTCCCGCGACAGCAATGCATCTGCATCGTCTATCGATTTGAACGAGCAGTTAAAACCATTTATTTCTGTTCCGATTTTAAAATGTGTTTGAAAATATGCCAGGCCAAGAAAATATCCGGTTCCTAATATAATACTTAGCAGGCAAATAAGGGTTAAAGTAATTTTTTTTGAAGTACTCATTATTTTTTTTCTCCTTTTCTGTAAAATTTTACATATACAATATGCAAAATTCTTGCCTGTTAGTTCGCATATTTTTTCAAAATATCATAATATTGGTTAATTGTTTCCGCCTCATTAGTGCTGCCTCCAGCATCCGGGTGTGCGGTCTTCATCATTTTTCTGCGTTTTTCCTTTAATTCTTTCTCTGTAAATGGAACTTTTAAGCCGTAGAATTTTAAAGCTTTTTCATAATCGCTTACATGAGATGTGCTTCCTGATGACCGATTATTGTTGTATGAATTACCTCTATTGCTGTTCTGGCTGCTGCTTCCGGAATTTGCATTATTTTTCTGATAATAATACTGATTATACTGCCGCTTGAATTCCTCATATGCTCTGTTGTAACTATCATCTGAACTATTGGAATTTTGATGGCTATTTCCAGCGTTTTGATTGTAATTATTCTGATACTGATGATTGCTATAATTTTGATTACCGTAATCACGTCTATAATACCCATCATAATCATAATATCCATCAGAGTTACCATATCCATAATCATTATAACCATTAAATCCGTCAAATCCAGTTTCATTACCACCTTTCATAAACATCAATATGAATTTGGAGATATATTTTGGTATCAACAAAAGGAGGTAGATTATAACTGATATCATTGGATATGTAAAAAGATACAATACAACAGTAAGGAAAAACGTAGCTTTTCCGGAAGTAATTTGCTGATGAGCTGCCATCAGACACAAAACAGCACTTATAACTTTTGCAACGTCGTAAGTTCTATATGCCATTATCGTCAATACGATTTTTGATATACTTTTTAATGTATTTTTTGTATTTTCATTCATAAGGAGGGCCTCCTTTCTTAATTTTTTGATTATTTTTTTTCTTTATATTATTATACATTATTTTCTGAATTGCCTCAAATTTTTGCGGATTTTTGACAAAGCAAAAGGCAGGCTTAAGAGCCTGCTTTTTTGTTTTATTTATTATATTTTTGATAACTCGCCGCATCGGCTCGGTACAAGATTAAAAATGATACCTCACCGGTCTTGCCGGATTCGGCACCAGAGCACGCACGCATGATAATTCAGGCTTACACCTTCGTTACAAGCCTAGCAGATACTGGCAAGCGAAGCCGTAAGACAGATAAAAAAATTCTCTACACCGAAATGTAGAGAAATAAAACATCGTAAACGATATTTTTATGTACTTAAAAAGTAGAGCCGTCTAGCTCATGACTAATGCGACAGCTAAATTTTTAGCACATCAATTTATTATTGTGGAGCATGGTATCAATTTCCATCGCCACCGCTGCCATCACCAGACAGTCTGTCGTCAGTAAATTTTGCCTTATCATTATCGATAGCAGAACCAATACCAAGAGCTGTAACGATAGCGGCGATGCCCATAAGAGCAATACCACATACAGCAGTCTGAACAGCATCAGCTTTTGAATCTGCATCAGAACGTTTTGTTGCAAGAATAAACTGAATGATTGCCCATACGAAAATTGCGGCTCCAACAAACTTAAACATAGAGCACATTAAGCTAATCAAGTTGGTCATAGTCGTTGTTGCGCTTGGAGCTTTAGCAAACGCTGGAACCATAAACATCATAGTTCCCAGCACCATCATAGCAAGGCACCACAATACCCTCTTGTAATCAATTTTTCTTTTTGCTTTATTCTGCATTGGTTTTTCCTCCTGTTAGATTTATTTTTTTTGCGCTTCTTTTGTGCGCTTATATATATTTTGCAAAATGAAAATACAAATAAAAATCGGCAGGAGGATTACCTTTCCGGCAAGGCTCGAGGTCAATTATTTCTATCTCATTTTTGCTTACATATTTAATATGCAAAATAAAAAAAATTTTGTAACACTTTTTTTGAATTTTTTTTAAAATTATTTTTTCGCCACAATTTGCGAAAAAACCTCACCGATAGGTTCACGGATTACCAGGTCTGCAAACGAGTCTCTCTCAGCCTGGGTTTTGTTAATCACTATCAGGTGATTACCGCGGAAATAATCGATAAGACTTGCGGCAGGCCATACTGACAAAGATGTGCCTCCGACAATAAGTACCTGGGCTTCATTGATTGCTTTTGCTGCCCTGTTCATAACATCGTCGTTCAGGTTTTCGCCATACAGCACCACATCTGGTTTGATTATCCCTCCACATTCACATTTCGGGACTCCTTCGGAATTCTTTACAGCATCAAGACCGTATTCCCTGCCGCATTTTTTGCAGTGATTTTTGTAAATACTGCCATGCAGTTCAAGCACATTCTCGCTGCCGGCCATTTGATGCAGGCCGTCAATGTTTTGTGTGACAATCGCCTTGACCTTTCCGGCATGCTCTAACTCTGCAAGCTTTAAATGCGCTGCATTCGGCTTTGCCGTATCGCAAATCATCTTATCGCGGTAGAACCTGAAAAATTCTTCCGGACGTATGTAGAAAAACATATTGCTCAGGATTGTCTCCGGCGGGTATTTGTATTTCTGGCTATATAGCCCGTCTTTACTCCTGAAGTCAGGGATGCCGCTTTCGGTTGATACTCCGGCACCTCCAAAGAATACAATATTGTCGTGATTATCGATTATTTTTTGAAGCTCTGTTACTTCTTTTGTCACAACAACACCTCCTGTGTGAAATTCTGTTACTTCTTTTGTCACAACAACACCTCCTATGAAGAACTCATGACTGAAGTCACGGGCTTCCGATAGTCCGTCAGGCTTTTTTAATCTTGCGACCCGGTTACACCTTCCCTCCTATCTTCTTTCCTGCTTCATCTGTCCGATGCATTGCCTTCCGGCCGTGTCTTACTCAGACTCTCTGTCAGTGTCCTTACGCTGACAGTCCTACTGCGGTGCAGGCTTTTTAAGTGGACTCTCACCACGGCTTCCACGCTTCCCAGAGGTACCGTTACTTCGTTATCTGGTTATTTCCGTTTCCGGAGTACTTGTTTATATGTGACCGGTTTTACCCGTTGCTTGGTTAACAGTTATTTCTGAAGAATCAGTTTGCAGATTTGCTTGTTACAGGGAGACCGACAATCTGTATCCATTCGTCCTGGAGCATCTTCGCCCCAATCTTATATATGTTCTGCTGAGCGTTGATATCGCGGTCATGCCAGGTTCCACACTTCGGGCATTTCCATTTCCTCACGCCCAAATCCTTAATATCTGTATTTTTATACCCGCAGCAGCCGCAGGTTTGTGATGATGGATACCATCTGCTGATTTTTCTGAAATATTTACCAGCACGCTCCATTTTATACTGCACCATTGTTAAAAACTGAGACCAGCCGACAGACGCGATTGACTTTGATAGATGGCGGTTCTTCATCATGTTTTTGACCGCAAGGTCTTCACATATGAATGCAACACAGTTATCTGTAATTGCTCTTGAAAGCTTGTGATGAAAATCCCTTCTCTGGTCAGCAATCTTACGCTGCTCTTTGGCAACTTTAGCCCTGGCTTTCTCCCAGTTCTTTGAGCCGGTATGCGTTTTGTGGTCATATTGTTTTCTTGAAAGGCTCTGCTGGAATCTCCGTAATCTCTTTGCATGAATCTGAATCCATCTCGGATTTGGTACTGGGGTTGATTCTTCCAGATTTCCAAAAATACCAAATTCTTTCAGCCCAAGGTCAACAGAGATTATCTCCCTTGCGTTGATAACAGTTGGAAATACCGGCTTATCAATCACACTCTCCATTCTGAGAGCGATACGGTATGAGCCATCTGGCTCCCTGCTTACGGTTGCCGCTTTGATTGTAACTCCATGCGGCTGGATATCTGTCAGTATTTTTCCTTTTGGAAGTATAAATCTCACATTTCCGATTTTTGGCAGCTTAACATACGGGATGCCGTCAATCATCTTTAGTTCGATATTATTGTTTGTGAAATTTGTTGTAAAGCTGTTTCCATTTGGCTTCGTCTTGGAGGCATATTTCGGGAATCCAGATAACCCCTTAAAAAATCTATTGTATGCATCATCTACATTTCGGCAGGCATTTTTATAGACAAACTTGTCTGTGTCCTTGAGGTATTCCTTTTCTTTTTTTAATGCCGGAAGGTATTCCTTTTTATACTGTGAAACCGTTAATGCCTTTTTGATTTCCTTGTAGTATTCCTCACGTTTAGAAAGGTAATCATTATGTACGACCCTGGCATTTCCAATCTGCTGGTTAATCGCAGCCTGCTTATCTCCCGGAATCAGCTCTAAGAGAACGCCGTAATTATGTATGCATTTTCCGTAAGGCTCTAGCGCCTTATTTTTCTGCACAGTAATATTGAATCCGCTTTTTCCTCCGTGAAACTCAAAAGTACCGTCAGCCTGTTGTTCTGCTGTGATAGTGTACTTTATTGGCTTTTCTTCGGCAGACTTTACCTTCTTGATGGGTTTTGTCTTTTCGGCGGCTTTTGCTTTCTTGGCAGCCTGTAATTTACTGGCTTTCTTTCTGTTTGAGTTTGCCATATCGCGCATCTCCTTTCTATAAATTTCTTATATCTTTAATATGCTGAAAAAATTAGAAACGGGACGGTTTTTTGCGAAAAAAAATGATGAAAATAAAAAATTTCTCTACGTCGAAATGTAGAAAAATAAAATGTCGTAAACGATATTTTTATGTACTTAAAAAACAGAGCCGCTTAACTCATGACTGAAGTCACGAGAATGCGACGGCTAAATTTTTTCAAAGTGTACATATACAATATGCATACAATATGCAGAAAAAATATTTTTTTTGTTCGGGATTTTGCAAAAAAAATAAGAAAAGCGCGATATTTCTTATCGCGCTTTTCCATGTCTCATTTCTCCATATATTCTTCAGCTGCATCTTTATCATCCTTGTCAGCCTCGTCTATGTATGTCAGGTTGTACAATTCATTCTGCTTATCAATCTCAATAACTGTTAGAATAATATCTTTATTTTTTCTGTATGCTTTTGAAACCTTCTTATTTATAACGAATTCATAATTGTAAACATTCCCGACATTGTCGTCGCCTGCATCGCATATCTTGACGGTCAGCTTCCCAAGCCTTGTTCCGAATCCCGGCATTATGTGATGTATCATTGCCGGGGCCACCTTATACTTCTTTTCATTAACAATCGCATCAGCTTTTTTGTCAATAAACACATATTTGTAAATAGTAACTACAGCAATCACAACGAAAGCTGCCAGCGCCACCAGGATACCCTTTTTTGCGTCTGCTTTTGCGTCCATTCTGAAATACATAACAATATAAGTAATTATAAAAAACAGGCTCATGATAGTCCAGAATACAGTGGACACTGTTTCTTTTCTCATCTGTTTTTTAAACCTTTCCAGGATGATTTCATGTGTTTCATCATCCGGAGGCTCAAAACCTGGCATCTTACCGATTGGCAGCTCGCCGCGGCCGGTCATTTTTGTAATAAAACTATTATCCTGCAATCTCCTCTATCTCCTTTCCTGTTAAAGTTTCTTTTTCTACGAGTTTTTCAGCAATTTTTTTAAGCTTATCCGCGTTGTCCTTCATCATATTAAAAGACTCTTTATTTAATTCTTCCGCAAGCTTAACCGCCTCTTCGGTAATTACATCAGGCTTTACGTCAAGTTCTTCAAGATTAAGCAGCCCGAATTTTTTACTCATTCCATACTCGGTAATCATCTTTTTGATGATACCTGTTGCTTTTTCAATATCATTTGAGGCTCCTGTTGTGACACCGTTTTCTGTCATATTGTTCTCTGCTGCAAATAACCGTTCAGCATTTCTTCCGGCATACAGCATAATCACCTGCTCCCTTAAATCATCAACAGTAAACAGACCAAGTTTCTTCGGTGTGATAAATGTAGCTCCACCTGCTCCGGAGGTTGACGGGATAATTGAAGCCTTTGTTAAATCCTGTCCCATCAGGAGACCAGCCAGGGCGTGTCCTGCTTCATGCCATGCGACAAGTTCAATATTATCTTTATCGGCATTCTTCTTTAAGTGTCCTTCCATCAGCTGTTTCATCCATGCTTCATCAAGGATTTCACGGTTGATAATACCATTATTTCTTCTTGCTGCAATGATTGCCGCTTCGTTTAATGTAGTCTTGATTGATGCCGGGCTGTTTCCAATAGTTTCTTTTGCAAACGCTTCCATATCAACATCTTCTGCAAATTTTTTGTTTTCTGCATACAGGTTGATGATAAGCTTTCTTTCTTTTGCTGTCGCCGGAAGACTTACTGCGAAATGACTGTCAAATCTTCCCGGTCTGGTAAGTGCTGAATCAAGGTCTTCAAGTCTGTTTGTAGCGGCGATAACAACTACGCCATTACTTCCATCAAAGCCATCCATTTCAGATAACAGTGTATTTAATGTCTGTCTGTCATAATTGCTCTGTTTTGAATGTCTCTTTCCTCCCATTGAATCAATCTCGTCAATGAAAATGATGCATGGCGCATTTGATTTTGCGTCATCAAAAAGCTTTCTCATCTTGCTGGCTCCAACGCCTACATATTTTTCATCAAAGTCAGAACCGGAAACGGCTTTGAATTTTACACCAGCCTCACCGGCAACAGCCTTTGCGAGGAGTGTTTTTCCAGTGCCTGGAGGGCCATAAAGGAGAATACCTTTCGGAATCTCAGCTCCGGCTTCTTTATATTTATCAGGATTCTTTAAGAAATCAACTACTGTCATCAGGTCTTCCTTGACCTCTTCCAGACCGGCAACATCTTTAAACTTGACATTACTTTCTGCTTCTTTTGCCTCTTTCGGGGCAATTAAAGAACCCATGCCGGTGCATTTAATCATAATTGCGAAGAGAATGATATACATCAGCATCTGCACACCCATCATAATCGGTGTTTCGTATTTTCCAAGGCCATTTGTCTCTTTCACTTCAATGCCTTTCTCAAGCATATCTTTTTTAAAGTCTTCATATTTCGGATTGGCTGTTGTATAAGACTTATCTTTCTTGTCGCTGAAAGTGATGGTCTCTTCATCCTCTGACCATTTGATGTCTTTGACTTTTTTGTCATCAATCATTTCAAGGAATTTTTCATATTTAACTTCCTTGGCACTATCTTTAAATAGCTTTGCTTTTTTAAGCCCGAAAACTCCGCATATCATTACCGCTATCATCAAAACACAGATTACGATGAATGAAGTCCAGATAATCTTCTGTCTTTTTGTAGGTGGCTTCTTGTTTGGGTCTTTGCCTTTTCTCATTTTGCGGTATCTCCTTTCTTGTGGACAATGTTAACATATTTCGTTGACATATATCCAATCGTGCCTGAATCATCAGCAGATACTTTATACCACTTATTGCCTTCTTTGTCTTCTTCACGTCCGGATACCTTAACCCGTGACCCTTTTTCCATGCTGCTGATGATATCAGAATTTGCGTCCGGGTTTGCCCTCACGTTTACATTGTCTATTGTAACATATTCTGCGTTTTTGAAATCTTCTTCCGTGAAGTCGTCTTCCGTTTTAATTGTTGGTGTCGGAGAATTAGTCGGGTCAGTCGTAATATCAACTGTGTCTTTTTCTTCGCTCTCGGCTACGATGTCCTCCTTAACTGTTTTTGGTTTACCGCAGCCAGCTGCCAGCATTACTGCGGATAATGTAAGTGTCAGTAATAATATTTTTTTACGCATTTTTATCTCCTTTTTTTTGAATTCCTGTGTTCTTTTTTTTGTATTTATACTTAATATGCAAAATTTTTTAAGAAAGGGTATATTTTTGCGAAAAAAATAAGCGCGAGGATGGACGACAAAAAAAGCACTGCTTTTTTCAGCAGTGCACAATTTCAGCCCGTCCAGCCGCCCGTATTAACACGAAGGCGCCTCGGAAAAGTCTTTTTCAGCCATTTATACAGCCATTTTGTATTGTCTGTTGCCAGAGGATGACTGTTCAGAAGGTCATACAATCTGATATATTTTTCTCCTTCCATCCAGTTTGGTTCATACCGGTCACACAGTGTACACCCGCCATCTCCTCTCTCGTGCAGATGGTCTCGCAGCATTTTTGCGTTTATGCCGGAGAAATTTAAGTGCGGCAGTGTAAATTTTAACGACTCAATCGTCAGCTCTATCGCTGTCTTATCTTCCTCAGCCTTTTCTTCCGGCTCATCGTTAATATATGTAATGTATTCTGCGAACCTAACGCATATAAACGAAATCATGTCTACATACGATAGAGCCAAATCTTTCATCTGTTCATCAGTCAGGTTCCTGGAGACCTGGCTTTTCCGTATCCTTTCAGCAGGGATTACAGATTCGGTCAGGGTTTCCGAATAATAACTGTATTGGTATACGTTATTCTCATCAACCTCTCCATCCTTCAGCTCCACTCGCAGTACAACCGGCTTATCCAGAATCAGAGACCAAAACGGAACATCTTTCCTTCCGCAAAGGTATACATACTTTTCTGTTTCGCCGACAAGCTGGCTTCTCTCTCCGATTTTTGGAATCAGGCCATTTTTGAGTATACTTTTTGCATTTTCTTCTGTTGTCACATGGTATAAATATGGCATATTGCATCTTCCTTTCTTTATTTGTTTATGTGTAATATGCCGAATTAGATGCAAACAAAAAAGCTGCCGCGAAGCGGCAGCTTATAAAAGAATCAAATCAAATAGTTTCTGCAAGTTTATATGTCTTTGCAATCTTTTTTCCCGTTCCTTTTGTATACGGTTTTACGTATCCTACTTTCCCTGATGCGTAATGGCGATAATGACCGCGGACAGTCCAGGCTTCAGTCAGTCTCTGATGCGGCTTGCAGGCAAGATGACGTATTGTCTCCTCATTAAGAGAAACGATTTTTGCCCCGTTTAATATAATTGCCTTTTGCTCATAATTTACATTTTCGGGATGTAATATGGTTTGCTCCTGTTTCATTGGGTTTGAAGGTTCTACCTGTTTGATTTCGGGATTTTTACTGATGTAATTTAACATTCCTATTGTTTTTAAGAACATACGAAACTCGTCAAAAGTATCATTCATCAAATTATTACAATCTGACGAAACAAAATCTCGATATCCTATTCCATTTTCGTTCGGCATTAAAGAACATGGCATGTCCATATCTCGGATTACAACTCTTGGATACGTTCCAGGATGAGAGCTGTTTGGATAGATAGTAAAAAGAGCGTCATAATAATATGTAGGATTATTCTCCTTTCTAATATCAATGAAAGACTCTACTGTAATATCGTAACTATCTTCTCTTACGTTTACGACATTGAATACCATAGAAAATATTGCATCTTCTTCATGCTCAACATATACTCCATTATCCAATACAGGCAAATATTGTAGTTGTTTATTCGCCAAATCGAGACGGCTTATCTCTGATTCTACACGTCCTTCATCAACAATGATTTTATCCATCTTTTCAGCTTTAGACATAAGACTTTTCAGCTTGATATCTGATTTTTTCTTTTTCTCTATTATCTCGTTCATCCTAATCTGCTCAAATATCTTTTCCTGCATTTTTCCTGCGTATCCTTTTTTTCTTTTGATTTTTCTCATTATTCATTTTCCTTTCTTTATAAAAACAAGTTTTTCTTTGTCTCTTCCAATATGCCAATTCTCCATTTTTACAAAAAAAATACAGCCAAATTCTTTGGCTGTATCGAAAAACTTAAACCTGCTGGCAGATTTCTCCATATCCATAGCATCCGCCTTCTTCTGCATTCACAGTCCAATGTGGCATACCACTGTCATCAACCCAAAAGTATGCATCATCTGCTGCAGTCAGGATTCTGGCCGCATTCGGATTAAACTCACCATCCACAAAAAATTTATCGCCTTTCCTTATTTTTTGGATAGATTCTTCCGGCATTAGAGTGTATTTCATCATTTCTTTTTCTCCTTTCTTTTTTATCATATATTTGTAATATGCAGGCTTTCTATTTTTACAAAAAAGGCAAGCGCTGCTTTCGCAACGCTTGCCTGCCTCCTCTATCAATCCCACAACGCGAAGAAATACTTCTTCATCAAATCAAACACTTCATCTTTGCATTTTTCCCTATACTCTTCAATCCTCTTTTCCTCTTCATGATACAGCTTATCTATCGCTGCATATTCCGGAATCTCACTCATGAAATGCACCAGGCGTCCGCCGGATTTTTTTCTTTTTTCTTTCTCCTCTTCTGTTTCCAGCTTCTCCCCGAAAAAGCCGTACTTTTCCGTAAACTCTTTCATCGCCTTTGTGTAAGCTTCATCGTAAGGATTCTTTTTTGTACATTTTTCTTCATCCAATTCTCCCCAGAGAAAAATCATCCGGTCAAGGATTTTGTCCCATTCTTTATGGCAGGTGTCGTTCTGCATGAACCCGTTTTTGTCAGTATAATTTTCACCGAGCATCGCCGGGCTTCCCATCCGGTTATCTTTCAGATACTGCAGCATCGCCGGCATCAGCTCTTCAAGATATCCGTACATATTCCAAACATCGCAATCTGCAAATCCTCGCGTCGCACGTTGTTTTGACCACTTCAAGCATCGCATCGCGTGCTTTATTTTTGCGAGCGTTTTTGACTTCTCACCAAAACCACACATCGCAAATCCATTTCCCCGCCATACATTCAGCAGACTGACATCTTCCAGCATCTTTTTATTGCGGCGCTGCTTTGCAGAGGGGCGTGTCGCTTTATGCTTTGTCTTATATCTATTTTTCTGCATTATTTTTCACTCCTTTTTTTGTGTACACATTTTTCGCATTTCCGTATATATCGCATACATCCAGCCTGTCGAAGGAATTCCGGTTCAGCAGTGTTACCAAGTCGCCAGACAGGAAACACAGCATTTTTTCGTATTGAATTCCGTTCAGAATATACCGGCAGCCAAGCCATTTTCCTTCCGCCTGTTTTGCAATCCAGGTGGCATCCAGGATTACAGACTGACAGGTTTGGTCTGCAAGAAGGTTCTGACTATCTCCGACCAAAAACCACTGCACATCTTGGACATCCTGCGGTTCTTCGCCGATGTGGCAGGTTACAAAAAATGTTGTGTTGTCAATGACTAATATTTTTTCAGGCATTTTTTTGCCTCCTTTTCTTCTTCTGTATATTTAATATGCCGAATTTTTTACCTGAAAAGTTATTTTTTTACAAAAAAAATCGCCTGCAGAATTTCTGCAGGCGGTATTGCGTAGATTTTTGTTTGCGTTATCTTTCAGTATTTGGTATAATATTTATCAGGAAGCCGAATTGCGGTAGACGGTTTATCTCTCTTGTAGCAGTTAACCTTGCTTACGGGGGAGGTCACTCTCCTGAATTTTATACAAGGGAGGTGATATTATGTCTGAAGCATCATTCATTATTGCATTGTTCCTTATCGAGCTCCAATGTTTAGAATTTCTTTGGCGCACAAATAAGAAGAACCGCAAGAAGAAGCGTAAGCATAAGAAAAAACCGTCGACTACGGCCAATAGACGACGGAAAAAATAAAATTACATTATAGTAATATTGGGATAAACCGTTTACTCGGTTTCCTTTTAATATAGTATACATCAGCAGAGCGAAAAAATCAAGCCCTGCTTAAATTTTGCCTGTAGAATTTCTGCAGGCAAAATTGCTTCCCGGAGTTATCTTTCATACTGGAAATCTCCGTTAGAATCCACGAACTCATCCCACCAGTCCTCACCATCAAACACCTCATATCCGGTTGCGTGGCAGAGTTCAGAGTTTCCGTCAACATCAAAGCGTTTATCAAACGGCATTTTCTCAAGGCGGCGGCGAGATTCAAATATATTGTTCTGCATATTTTTTCTTCCTTTCTTGAATATGTATTGTTAGATACACTTAATATGCGGGAATTTTTTTCTACTGGAATTCAGAAAGTTTTAGGAAAAAGAAACCGCCGTCTACTCACAATAGGCGGCTAAACATAAAATCATATTAGAATATGTGAATAGTATTATTATTTTTGCGGTCGAATCCTAAGTTTAATATTTCCGTATACCTTTTTAACAATATCCTCTTCTTTGCCCCTTTTTTCGAAAACACGTTGTCTATCGTCTACTTCTTGCATGACCCATTCATCTCCATCCACAAAGCAGCTAATCATGTCACATCTATTTGCTGCTTTACCGAGGGAAACCCCAAGGGCCTCTAAGTCTATGTCTTTTGTTACTTCTAACAATTCATTAAATTTCATAATCTTCAATCATCTTTCCTTCCTCATGATACCGTTTACCAATCGCCGCATACTCCGGAATTTCAGGCAAGCGTGGGTTTTTGTCTTTCATATCTTTTTTCACTTTTTCTTTGCTCTCATCCCTTACTTTATTACCTGATTCCCTGTCATCCTCACCAGCCCTTCAACATCCCGGTTCAGTCTGTCCAGAGATTCCTTGCTCGGCCTTCTCTCCGGCGGAACCTTAACCAGCTCCGCCCGGCCGCCGCTTTTGCTTAGCTCTTTTTCCAATATTTTTCTTATTTCCATTAAGATTCCTCACAAATTTTTCTTGAGCCAGCACCTTCAACTTTAGAACAAATAATACTGGTCATTTTTACAGCGCGTTTCCTTCCTTTTTTATTGCGCTCTACTGCTGCACATGTCCTTATATTACATTTGATTTGCAAAGTTCGCTCTTTTCCAGGCTTAAACAGCCCTCTCATTTTTACCGACTTGCCAACTTTAATAAGAGCATCTTTTTTGAAGCCGTAATGTTCATACGTGGCCATATTGCAATCATCGGACACATATGCGGATTTAATTTTTACGACGTCGTAATCGCTTCTGCTGCGATTAACATCCCACTCAGAAAACTGCATGTAAATTGTTTTATTATCAAAACATTCTAATTCTTTGATATAATCTTTTCCAGGTGGCAAATCTGATATATCGTTGTATTCATTTTTTCGCTGCCCTTTCTTCCACATTGAAAAGCAGCGAAACCCCAATCCCTTTTTACCAGCATCTTCTGATTGTTTAGTTTCTGAAATCTGATATTCATAAAATACTCCATCCAGCTGGAGTGGCAAAACGCCATTTATTTCCGTTAAATTAATACGTTTCTTTAAGTCTTTGTCGATTGCTGTCCAAAAACGTCCAAATATCTTTACCGGAATTTGTTCTTCGTCAATTGAATCGCATTTAATAATTTTAATTGAATGAAACACTATAGTATCACAGATTTTACTTCCAATTCTTCCAGGCATTAAAGCCCAATCTCCAGATTCTATTAAGACATTTTGACCAATCCATGGTTCTAGCTCGTCAATATAACCGCTGCTTTTCTGCAAACTTGAAAAATCAGTATTTTGCTTATTCCTTACCGTTGGTTTTGTTAGTTTGTTTTTGAATTTTTTATTCATCTTTTACTCCTCTTGCGTGCATTTCTGCCCGCTTTTTTCACACTGCTACCGCAATCGCCGGGTTCATTTTTTCTGTCTTTCCATAATGTCTTACTTTATTTGCATCAAGAATTCTCTTGAAATATTCTTCTACTTTTTCTTCAATGCTTGGCATATTTTTGCCTCCTTTTTTTGTTTTTCTACATGCAATATGCCGCAAATTTCAAAAACCCTTATTTTTTTGCGGATTTTTCGCTCAAGGCTAATATGCAAAACGCAGAGGAAAGTGACACACTAAAAAAACCTGCAGCAAAAGCTACAGGCATATACTTAACGATGTGGTCTTTTCTGTACACGCTGGCTGTCTGGCGATACTTCGCTTTCGTAATAATTCTGTCCATCCCAGGTCAGCTGTCCAACCTGCACAACACCGTATCGTGTTGTCTCGTCAAAGACAAGCCCTCTGTCCAGCATCAGTTTCAGAGTATATTTGATTTCTTTTTCGCTGGTCTCAGCAGACTTAAAATCATTTACTCCAAAAATATCCTTATCGCTTTCCGCAATTGTTTTAACGATGGAATCAATCAGTTCCCAGTTTCTTTTCATATTTTTTTTGCCTCCTGTTTTAGTATTTAAGCGCCTTCACGCTCACATATCTAATATGCCGAATATTTTTCTTTTTTGTCGTTTTTTAGAGCCATTTTTTTCTTTTTGCAAAAAAGGCAGCCGCCGGCTTCGCCGGCGTCTGCTCCTACCTGTCTCCAACTTTCCACATGGAAAAGCATTGAAACCCAATATTTCTCTTTACAAATTTGCCATTTATCCCGTCAATAAAGACCTTGTGCTCATACACAATCCCTCGAATATGAATCGGCATTTTTCCGTGAATTCCAGTTCTGTACTTTTCCTTTTCTCCTTCCAGTCCAAGGCGTTCCCTGAAATCAGCATCCACAGCCGTCCAGATTTTCTTTGAGATTTTCACCGGGTATTCAACTCCTCTGCTTGTCGGACACTTGACCAGTTTCACAGATTTCAGCAGCAGCTTCTCGCACGGCATACCGCCAAGCTCTCCTGGAATAAACACCCAGTCGTCGCACTCCAAATCCACCGCCGCACCAAGCAGCGGCTCCAATTCCTCCACATAATGCTTACCTTTCGGAATTTCAGCAAATTCTTTTCCGAATTTCTTTTTTCTCCCATTTTCCAATTTGTTTTTATATTTTTCGTTCTTAAGACTCATTTTTGTCTTCTCCTTTATTTTTATTTTCTATATTTTCAGTATGCTGGAAATCTCAAGACAAAAAAACGGCCGGAAAAATTCCGGCCTGCTTTAAAAATTAAAGTGAAAATGATGAGTTGTTTCCTTTCGTGTCTTTCTGTGCTTCGCAGATGTACGCCATCACGGTTGTGAGTCCCTTTTCTTTTGCTTTTTTGTAAGTATCATCTAATGCTTTTGGTGTCATGATACCAAGCTTGATAAAATCAATCAGTCCAGTCTCATCATTTAATTCCATGTACATTGCGATAATGTTCTTACTGACTCTTCTGAGATATGTTTTAACTGCATCATTCGGGCATTCTTCCATTGTTTTTATCGCAGTCTTCCACTTGATTTCCGGCTGCATTCCATAATCATATAGCAATTCTTCGCATTTTTCTCTAAACGACGGGATTGCAAGCCGTGTGTCTAATGCGACAGCATCTGCTGTAACAATATATCTTGGCATGAAAACCGTTGCAGCTGGCTTTTTGATTTTAATATATATAGGGCTGTTATCTGATATCGTATTTGACGTTATTGCTTCTGCGATACCATAAGGCATGTTATCCGATGACAGCGTGACGCTATCCATACCAGGAAAGCTCTGTCTTCCTATATATTTTAACGATGCTGGCAATGTAATCTCCTTAATACAACTCTGCTTAAACGCATAATCCATAATTTGCGTCAGTCCTTCATGAAAAGTTACTTTGCTGATTGCTGTTCCAAGAAATGCACTTTCTCCAATTATTCTAACCTGCGGCGGAATTTCAATCTCATGAAGCATGCTGCATTGCATAAACAAACTGCAATCATGTCCAATGCCTATTTCCTCAATGCCATGTCCAAAATCTACTTTTTGTAATTTATTACACAGCCAGAAACACTTCGGCATCAAGACCCTCAGCGAATCAGGAAAATATATCTCCTCAGCCTCGCTGAGGATGAATGCATACGATGTAATAGTTTCAATTCCATCAGGAATATGTACTGTTCCAGAAATAGCCGATGGATATTTAACTAAAACCAACCCATCTTTTGATAGAAGGCATCCATCCTTTGTAGAATAATACGAATTTTCTTCAGTTAATTCCAAAATTGGAAAAGGACTCCACCCTGACAGCTGCTCGTCTGTAATATAAGATTTATCTTTTAGAATAATCTTTACGCCAACTGGCAGCTTATACCGCAGATTAATCACAGTCTGAGCTCGGTTCGCTGTAATGCTTTTAACATTATCAAAATTAATTCCGTCTCGCATTGCCGTCAGTGAAACTCTTTTGTCAGGAAGAATAATATTTTCAGAAGTTTCATCGATATTAACAAGAATAGACCCGGCAATAACTGCTCCAGCCGGCTCAGGTTCTAAATCTCCAATTGCTGAATTTCTAAATGCATATTCTGCACATGATGTAACACTTCCTGAATTAATGATTTTTGTAGCCATACATCCAGAGAAAGCGTCATCATCAATCTTGGTTACATATTTCAGGTCTATGGTCTCGCCTTCCTTTTTACCAAAAACGTTTGTCAAAATCTGGCCGTTGTCATTTCTTAGAAGCAAATTTCCGCTTTTTATGTATTTTCCGTACCAGCTGTTACATTCCACCTCTTTCACATTTGGAAATAATGTATTGGGAATATCAATATCATATACACTGTAATCAATCACGATTTTCCTAACGTCAGGAAATACCTTTTTACAGTCACCAAGCAGATATTCACGACCAAACGAAGCATTGAAGCTTACTTCTTCAACACCTGGTTTCACATCAATATCAATACAGTCACCGCTGTTTTTATCAATGGTATAAATCACATCATCTTCTTCAATTCTTTTTTTCATTTTTTTTACTCCCTTTCTTGTTGATTTTTATATATCCAATATGCCAAATTTATGCCAGCAAAGAAAAAACGCCCGAGAATTTCTCGGGCGTTAGTTAAATACAAAAAAAAGCTTACATAATATATATGTAAGCTTTACAATATTGATAAAATACCGTCTATGTTTGGAGTGATGAAATGTTTATTACCTGATTCACATTGTTTTAAATAATCTTGGCATGCAGCAATTATCTGCCGCTTATTTCTGTTGATAATCTCAAGCAATCGTGTATGATATTCGTCATTTACTATGTATAAGTCTATATACTCACGCTTTATTGGAAAAAGTTTGAAATAATGGATTCCATGCCTGCATTGAGGCCTTGTTGATGAGTTTGGCGGCAATGCAAAATATTGATTGCGCGGAGTTCTGGCAGAAATGTTAGACCTTAGTGGCACTACAAAATCATGCACGTTATTTTTATAATTCATACGTATTAACAGAACGCATGGTCTTCCGGCTTCGTTAAATAATAGTTCTTCATCAACATTATGTTCTTGGCACAAAGAGTAAAATTCCTGTTTTACCTTAACAAGTCTTATCATTTGGGTTCTCCTGAAAAAGTAATAACCCCACAATATATAGTGGAGTTATTGCCTCAAGTATACATACAATTGAGCGATATTCGAAATTTAAGTCCCGTCACTCCCGGAGACTATGCACATACAATTGAATGATATTCTAAGTTTAAATCCCGTCATTCCCGGAGATTATACATACAATTGAGCGATATTCGAAATTTAAGTCCCGTCACTCCCAGAGACTATACATACAAGAAATATAATTCTCTTTACTATATGATACTTGATTTGATTAAATATGTCAATATCTTGTTTAAGAATAATATTCCAACTCCATCTCTTCCGGGTCACAGTAGATTTCCAGTTCATCCATATACTTCCTGCAGAAATCATACAAATCGCTTTCCGTAATTCCTTTTTCTTTTTCGTTCAGCATCCACGGATACATCGGAACCCACAGAATCGCCGGTGGCGTTCCGAGGTCATTCTCTGCAGCGTAGAACTTGAAGTTAATCCCAGTCTCGCGCCGCATTATTACAGCCAAGACAGCGCCAAAGCCAGTATCACCAGTTTCTTCGTCTTCAAATGAATCTTCAATGTCATACATGACATCTTCCAGTTCATCCTCTTCGGCATCCTCGCTTTCAGCATGCTCTAAGGCATCCAGAATCTGCATTTCTTCATCCGTTTGACCGAATGACCCGACATGCTTTTTTAAAAACTCTTTTGCTTTTTCAAAGTCCAGCGTTACCGCATCCCCATCAGCAATTGGAAAACCATATCCACAAATCGTACAAGACGTGATTGACCGACTGGCAACCAAAGGTTGACCGTCGGCTTCTTCGCGAGGCCAAATTCGCCTCGCAGGACTAACACTATCCCTCTATCCCCTGTTACGGGGACTACTTTGAAATATTTACGCAGTTTTTTCCTGCTGCATATCCTGTTTATTCTTATCTGGCGTCCAGACAGATTTTCCTTTTCCCCAGAGCTTATTATATTCACATTTTTTATGGCTGCGTTTCATATGTCTGACAGCGGTGTATCTGCCTGATTTATGGTATTTGTATGACTTTGGCCTGCCCACACAAGTCTTTGCGTTTTTATACAAATCTTTGTAGTCGATAGAGATAGTCGTAACATACAAATATGTAAAATCTTTGATACCGTCAAACGCGCCTGGATATTCCTTACGGAGGATATTAGCAGCTCCATTTATATCAGCATTCAAAAGAGTTCCGTTCTTTGACCGGTAAAGCCCGCGGTGAATCCTCTTTCCGGAGAAAGTATATTTTTTATCGTCACCCTTTTTATATGTTGGAATATCATCCATATCAAGCAAGCTTGCTTGTGAAGTATAGCTTTCCTCCCTGACAACAACAGCAATCCCACATTTTGCGGCAACTGTTTTTAAAGCATCAATGAACTTTGTATATGGAATAGACACAAAATTCTGATTTACCACATTTCCAAGATTAATTTCCTGCTTCTGACCATCATTGTGACCCATTACTATCACGTTTACATCTGCTGCTTCTGCATACTGCAGATATACCAGGCACACTTGTAGAAGTAATCACGTAAAAATGACTCACGCTTCTGGCTTAATGTATTTAGCTGTCTGCTGTATTTTACAGAAGTTTTACTGTCACTGCCTTTTGTGAGGTTAGACATGAGTTTTGCACGTTTCTTATTAAATCTTTGATTAGCAGACTTTATCGCGCGTCCATTCATCACAAATGGCGCTCCTCCAAAATTGTTCGCTACACCAAGAAAATTATTTACTCCAGGGTCAAGTCCAAGGATTCGTTTTGGTATTTTAGGGGCTTTTACTTCTTTAATTTTGTCATCAAATGTAATAAGCACACAGTATTTTCCATACATGGCTTTTACTTCAGTTTTAACGTATTTCAAATCGCTATACAGAGATGCTTTCCCGATTTCAAGTTTGTTCGGATTATTCACAAACCGGATATAGCATTTACCATTCTCTTCATTAAGTTTGGCGGCCTGATTAGTGAACCAGGCTGTATATTCAGTATGCCTTTTGTATCCTGGAATATTTGGCTTTGCTGTGTACTTTTCAGGATGCTTACCATAGTCCTTGACTGTCTTAAAATATCCTTTCCAGGCTTTGACGGCCTTGCGGATTGCGTTCTGGTTTACCTGGCTGTTCATTCTTACATATACAGGATTCTTATTAATCTTAAAAATTGCATCAAGTGTATAGTAAGACAAGAACCATTCCTGTTTTGTTGGAAATGCAATAATCTTACTTAAGATGTCATGCATTTTTGCAGCAGCTATCATGCCACCGATTTCTTTAAGATTATAAATTACAATTTTTGCCATGCATTTATTATTATGTCTCTGTATGCCGGTAAAAACATAGTGCAGGACTTCAATCTCTGAATGCGTGCGTTCTTCAGGAGACTTCTTGATTCCAGTCATCGTATTACGGATGTAAAAATTGGCAGTATTATACATACATTTGGAATCTGCGGTATTTGTCTTAAAGTACTGACAGAACGCAGCATCTTTTTTATTTTTTGTAGGGTCAATCATCATTTGAAATGTACGCATAAGTTCACCTCCTTCTTTAGAATCTTTAGCCATGCTTTGTAAAAAAATGAAAATCTGATGAAGAATTATAATTGTCCCATCTAATATTAATATGCTGAAAAAATTAAAAACAGTACGCTTTTTGCGAATTTTTTTTAAATAAGACATATGTATTTGAAAAATACAAAAGTCAAAACCGGTGCTTACATCCGACGGACAACTAAATGCATAAGACCAAGCGATATGCATTTAGTTGTCCGTCCAATATGCTCCCTCTCTCATTTTTTTACTTTCTTTTTCTTTTCTCCCGCCTCCGCTCTTTTTTCTCAACACAAAAAAGGAAACCGGCAAAGCCGATTCCCCTCTATTTTAACTACAACTCCAACCCAAGCATTTCCTTCGCGATTTCCTTAACTGCTCTTCTCGCTGTCCAGTCAGTATACTCCTCCGCACAGGCCACGCAGTGGTCATACATAAACGTCACCAGGTCACCCGCATCCTTGATTTTAGCCTTGATTTCAGCAATTTTCTTTTCTTCTTCTTTTTTCAATTCTTTTTGAAGTTCTTCACGCGAAGCATACAAGTTTTTCAGAAGGCATCCGCTGTTTCCGCCATCATCCCACTCTATGTCTGCATACGGATATTTCTCAGGATTTCGGACTGAAACTTCTGTTTCGCCAAATGCCGTAATTTTTGCACTATGGATACATTGTCCCCAAGGTTCCAAGAACCAAACTTTCTGACCGATTTTTGGATTATTAATCATTGTTATTACTTCCTTTCTTCTTTTTTTCTAATTCTTTTTGAAGTTCTTCTCGCGAAGCATACAAATTTTTCAGCGGCCATCCCAGCCTACAGCCATCATCCATTTCGATTTTTGCATATAGATATTTTCGGGTTGAAACCTCAACTTCGTCAAGCGCGATAAGTTTTGCGCTATGGATGCGCTGATTACAAGCTTCTGCAAACCAGACTTCCTGGCCGATTTTTGGATTTTCAATCATTGTTTTCACTCCTTTTCTTGATTTTTGTTGTATATTTAATATGCGAGATTTTTGGAGGCAAAAAAACACCTACAAACACAGGCACCAACTCATCTTACAATATATTTTACCGCCTCTTTTTCGCTCTCTCTTCGTTCTCTCTTATTTTTTTTCAATTTCTTTTCTATGCTTTTATTTATCGCTGCCACATGCTCAGCTGACACCACAAATGCCGCCTCTTCGCTTATTCTCTTTGCTATCGGTTTGTAATCCAGCCGTACTCGTTTTATCATTTTTAAATCTCCTTTTTCGTTTTCTTTCAGTATGCCGAAAAAATAAAAGAGCGCTGGCGATACCAGCGCAAACATTACACATTGACAGCTTTGTAAAGTATGTAATCATTCAAAGAGTTAAAGCCGGCAGCAATAGCCTCTTCTTCAATTGCTTTGCGTTTTGCTTTTAAATCAGCAATATGCTCTGCTTTTTTCTTTTCTTCTGCGATTGCTTCTTCTCTTTCTAGGTCAGAGTATATTTTTTTTAGTTTTGTTACTGTCGCTTTCACGACCACATATTCTTCGCATTTTAAACTCCGCAAGTCTTCTAAAGCCTGCTCTATTCTGGTCTTTTGGGCTGTCAAAGAATTATCGGTTGGAACCTCCTCCCATCCATTAACCGTGTATTTTACTACACCTCCGCATCCGTTCACCGCAATATCTACAAGACGATTTATTGCTTCCTGTTTTGTCTCCATGCGGACACCCGGTATATAGCAAAGACCTTCCGGTGACTTACTGCTGTAACGAACTATTCCTCCAACTTCTGTTACTTTTATAAAATCCAAATCTGCTGTTCTCATAGTTTTGCTCTCCTATCTTTATTTTTTCTAAAAACTTTTAATTACATTTTTAGTATGCGAGAATTCATGTTTGATAAAACACCGCCTGGATTTCTCCAGGCGGTGTGTTCTAATGTGCTTTAAAATTGTATACCGGTTTAATTACTTTCACAATGTCTACAGTGTCTTTAATGTTTTCCATTATCTCTTCCATCGGTTTATACACCATCGGCGATTCGTCTATCGTAGACTCCATTACAGAAGAAGAATATATCCCCTTCATAGATTCACGAAATTCATCAATTCCAACAGCATCTTTCGCTTCGCTTCTTGACAAAATCCTTCCGGCACCATGCGGTGCAGAATAATTCCAATCAGGATTGCCTTTTCCAACGCAAATCAAAGACCCGTCACGCATATTTATCGGGATTATCAGTTTTTCGCCATCCCGTGCAGACACGGAACCTTTGCGAAGAATCAAATTTTTTGTATCAATGTAATTGTGTATTGTCTGGAATTCTTCGCAAATATGCCAGCCCATCTTCTCAATGATTGTATCGGCAATACATTTTCTGTTTAACTCTGCATGCTTCTGGACAATCTCCATATCGTGGATATAGTCTTTGAACGCCTGGCCGGAAACATAGCATAAGGATTTCGGAATATGCGGCTCATGCATCTTTAACGCGTTGATTGTTTTTTCACTTTCTTTTTCCCTTCCTTTTGCTTTCAGGTCTGCAATTACAGCCTTGATTTTGTCACCAACATCTAAATCTTTCAGCTGTTTGTATGCGAGCTCTTGGTAGTATTTCGCAACTTCCAGTCCGAGATGTCCGGAACCAGTATGGATTACAAGCCACAAGTTTCCGTCATCATCCTTATCAAGTTCGATAAAATGATTGCCGCCTCCAAGGCTTCCAATGCTGCAATAAGCCAGCGATATATTAGCCGGAGCGACTAAGTCATTCAAATGGCTGAAATTGCCAAGCAGTTCATCGTTTACATTGAATCCGGCCGGAACATATGTATTAATTACATCATCCAGCTTTGGAAGGTCAACATCCTTTTCTGCAATCCTGACAGCTAGCATACCGCAGCCAATATCTACCCCAACCAGATTCGGGCATACCTTATCAGAAATTGTCATTGTCGTACCGATGACGCATCCGGTGCCAGCATGGCAGTCAGGCATGATTCTGATTTTCGCATCATTGATGTAATCCTGGTTTAGCAATTCTATTACCTGGCTGATGGTCTCATTGTCAATATTGTCAGTGAAAACCTTTGCGGTGTTGTATTTTCCGTTTAATTCAAGCATATTTTTTGCTCCTTTCTTGTTTCTTATTTTATTTTTATTGTTTACAATTTTAATATGCTATATTTTCCATACGAAAAAAAACAGAAGCCAGCAGGTTTTCCCACTGGCTTCTTATTTTTGAGAAGCGCCCAGAATATGAAAGAATCTGGAATTTGTCGACTGGCGGGAAGACCGCCCGCTCAGTATCGCAGACTTTCTTCTGCTTCGCACGCACGTCGTGCTGGTACGCGCGAGCGTAGCTCGCGGTATCATGGGTACTTATTACGTTCCCCCATTAGGAAGAACAGGCCGCTCCGTCTGTCCTTACTTCGCATTTCTGCAGGCATCTCTCCGTTATTTTTTCGGCCTCGTTTTTCGGTAGAGGAGCACCGCTTTTTATAATATGCAGAAAAATTTTGTTTTTGAACAAAAAAAGTCCACCGAATTTCTCAATGTCATTAAGATAAGTGCTTTATGCCAATAAAATGAAGAATTGTATCTGTTAATTGTTACAAAAAAAACAGGCCATATACTTTTCACGTATAGTCTGTTTTGCTTGTAATAATTAATAGATATGATACAAAACAAAAATAGGCTACCCGATATGATTCGAATAGCCTATATCTTTATATTAAAGCCAATTTTATATAATCTATGTAAGGTATGCAACCAGATTCAATGGCTCTACAAAACTTCATTTTTTTAGATTTCGTTTTGTTGTGTTCAACCTTTGCTTTATTTTCATCTTTAGAAAAATAAATGCCTTCGCAAATAAAGGTATCAACTTTTGTATTGCCTTTGATTTTGTTCTTTTTCTCATATCGGACTTTATCACCAATATGGA
>ERZ894226.182-NODE-182-length-47206-cov-10.611482_pt1 | contig 47206 bp, 44 predicted proteins | sample MGYA00380294_ERZ894226 | MGnify/ENA primary metagenome ERZ894226 (study PRJEB32331, sample SAMN06328434) | human gut metagenome | biome: human gut microbiome; feature: stool | host: Homo sapiens | collected 2014-10-29 ... | reverse complement strand
AAACTCCGCCGGCACGAGCACCGGCTAGCACCCAAATAATTGTGCTAAGGGTCTGGCTCCTATCGCCTTATCTAACCGGCGGTCGGCCGAACTTGTGAGTTCCCCACTGTCATCGCTACGCCAATCCCCCACCCACATGCCAGCAGCCGAGAGCTACTCTAATCATTTGATTACCATCCATCAAAACACAAATGGATGAACTGTTCACACATTTGACCGATGATATATGGCCAACTCACTTAATTCAAAATATCTCATCTGCTACACCAGCCTTGGGTTGAAATACCATCAACATACCGCACAGTTCACACATTTTTTTGTGTATGACTATCTTAGCTAGATTAGAACATCTCGGCCGCTGGCATGGGGCTGGGGGATTTCGGCGCGATGACCCACGGGACAAAGAAGCCCGACCCGACCGCTGCCCGTCTATGCGCCAAAACCCCAAGTTTCCAGTTTGGTGCATGCGACCGGCAAGGGAGCCACGGGCAGTGCTCGCGGTTGGGCGTGTCCCGTGGGTCATCTTTGTCAGAGAAATCCCCCAGTCCCATGCCTCGACGCAACGCGTCGACCCTGAACGCCGACAAAAAAAGCCCAGCACCGAATTGGTACTGAGCTAATTAGTTGTTAAATTTTACAAGAATTCGCGGATGTTTGCGATTGTTTGCTCGCGTCCTAGCAATTCTAGCAATTCACCAAGGTTTGGACCTTGCTCCTCACGCGTCGTTGCAATACGCAATGGGTTCCACAAAGCACGGGCCTTGACGTCCATTTCGTTTTGAATTTCGCGGATTGCCGTCAAGATAGCAGCTGCCGTGAACAATGGCATTGCTTCAATCTTTTCGATGAACAAGTTCAACATTGCTGGCACGTTTTCAGCGGCCATCCATTCCTTTGCTGAATCCGTAATAGCATCAGCAGCTGGCATCTCAAAGAAGACTGGCTTTACCAATGGCACAATTTGTGACGTGTATGAAACACCATCCATGTATACATTCATCACTGAACGCAACCATTGCATCTTTTCAGCCGTTAATTCGGCTGGGTTAACCAGTTCTGACTTTACAAGTTGTTGCATCAACTTGTCAAAGACCATGTTTTGGTCAGCCGTCTTGATCCATTGGTTGTTAACCCATTCAAGCTTCTTGTTATCAAACTTAGCTGGTGACTTTGACAAGCGGGCTTCATCAAACATCTTAACCAATTGGTTCTTGTTGAAGATTTCCTTTTCACCCACTGGTGACCATCCCAACAAAACAATGAAGTTCAACATTGCTTCAGGCAAGTAACCCAATTCACGATATTGCTCGATGAATTGCAAGATTGACTCGTCACGCTTTGACAACTTCTTACCTGTCTCAGCGTTGATGATCAACGTCATGTGACCAAAGATTGGCGCTTCCCAACCGAAGGCTTCGTAAATCATCAATTGCTTTGGCGTGTTTGACACGTGGTCATCCCCACGCAATACGTGAGAGATTTCCATCATGTGGTCGTCCACAACAACGGCAAAGTTGTACGTTGGCATACCATCAGCCTTTTGAATAACCCAGTCACCACCGATAGTGTTTGAGTTGATTTCAACATGACCCTTTACGATATCATCCCAAGCATATGGCTTGTCTTCTGGAACACGGAAACGAACAACTGGTTGCAAGCCCTTTGCTTCAGCTTCAGCTTGTGCGGCTGCAATTTCGTCATCTGACATGCCAGCATATTCGTAAACGTAGTGTGGGGCTTGCTTTGCAGCAATTTGTGCCTCACGCTCAGCTTCCAATTCTTCAGACGTCTTGTATGACTTGTACGCCAAACCGCGGTCCAACAACTCTTGAATCAATGGCTTGTAAATATCCATACGTTCTGATTGACGGTATGGACCGTACTCACCTGGGTTGGCTGGTGATTCATCCCAGTCCAAGCCCAACCATGCCAAGTTGTCCAATTGTGACTTCTCACCATCAGCGATGTTACGCGCTTGGTCAGTGTCTTCAATACGGATCACAAATTCACCCTTATAGTGACGTGCGAACAACCAGTTAAACAATGCCGTACGAGCGTTTCCAATGTGTAGGTGCCCAGTTGGAGATGGGGCGTAACGTACACGAATCTTCTTTTCAGTAGTCTCAGCCATGCTAGTCTACTCCTTTTTTCTGTTTATAATACCGCTTACTAATATACCGCGGTTTTTAACGACTTTCAATGTTAAGTCCTTAATCGACAACCACACCAAAAATCATACGGCCAGCATCTGTTTGTAATGCCGACGTTACTTCAACCGTCACGGTCTCTTGCAAATGGTCACGACCTTCTTCAGCCACGACCATCGTGCCGTCATCAAGATAACCAACCGCTTGCTTGCGTTCAGTACCATTTTTGACCAAGGTCACCTTGAAACGATCACCAACCGCAACCCGTGGACGCAATGCGCCAGCTAATTCATTGATGTTCAGAACCTCAACGTTTTGGAACTTTGTCACCTTATTCAAGTTGTAATCGTTCGTTACCAAAATACCGTTAACGTCCTTGGCTAATTGAATTAGTTTTTCGTCCACTTCTTTAATTTCTTCATAGTCGCCCTCCCACATTTCAAGTGGAATAGCGTCCGTTTCACGCAACTCATTCAAGATATCAAGACCACGCCGACCGCGGACACGCTTCAATGACTCACCCGCATCAGCAATGTATTGCAACTCATACAGGACGAAGTTGGGCACCAACAGTGTCCCTTCGATAAAGCCAGTCTTCACTAAATCTGCAATTCGACCGTCAATCAAGATATTCGTATCTAAAATTTTATAGTGGTGATAGTTTGTTTCCTCATCCGTTAGCACGTCACTTTGATTAGCTGAACGACGTGGCCGTACCCGCTTCGTGACGTTATTTAAGTTGGGAATTAAATTCCGCCACTCATCGATCCGCGTTGTCCCCAAACGGAAGCCCAAATACCCCAACAGCACCATGACGATAACTGGAATAACTGCACTTAAAAAGAAATTATTCGCCCGCTGCAACGGTACGGTGACAACCACCGCAATCACCAAGCCAATCAAAGTTGATAATGAACCAATCAGCAACAAGAGTGGTGATTGCTGGTTCAAATACGTTTCAATTCGCTTAATCCCCTGATCGATTGGTCGCCATAAAGGTATGCTCAAGATATAAAACAATATGCCACCAATAATAAAGTTCACAATTGGGTTATTTAACCAAATCTGATTATGTTCACCCAAAATGCGCCAAATGATTGGCAATACTGTTATCGCGAGCGCACCTCCAGCAACCAAAAAAGCTACCTGAATTATTCGCCTACGCATAGTTTCCCCTTTAAATTAATCTAATGCCAACCGTAAAGCATCTGCCAATGTGGCCACACCGATAATTTGAATGCCCGGTATATCTTTCATTGTATCAACTGAATGCTGTGGCACAAATACTCGTTTGAAACCAAGTTTTTTCGCTTCAAGAATGCGATCAACCACATTTGGCACCCGCCGGATTTCACCAGTCAAACCAATTTCACCGACAAATGCGTCAGTTGCCCGTGTTCCCTTATCCCGGTAACTCGAAGCAATTGCAACCGCAACAGCCAAGTCGATTGCTGGTTCGTCTAGCTTTACACCGCCTGCAGCACGCACATAGGCATCCTGGTTCTGCAACAACAAGTTTGCACGCTTTTCTAAGACAGCCATCAACAGTGAAATACGATTGCGATCAATGCCGGCTGCTGTGCGTTGGGCATTACCAAAGACGGTTGGTGTCACCAACGCCTGGACTTCAACCAAAATTGGTCGAGAGCCTTCCATCGCAACGACCACTGCCGAACCACTGGCGTCTGAGAGCCGGTCTTCCAAGAATAAACCAGATGGGTTCGTCACTTCTGCCAAACCACCCTCGTTCATTTCAAAGACCCCTAACTCATTTGTTGAACCGAATCGATTCTTAACAGCTCGTAGCAACCGGAAACTACGCTGATTATCACCCTCAAAGTAAAGTACCGTATCCACCATGTGTTCCAAAATCTTTGGTCCAGCGATGGCACCATCCTTGGTTACGTGACCAACAATAAAAATTGTAATCCCGTTCGTCTTCGCGATTTGGAGCAATTCGGCGGTCGTCTCACGAATTTGTGCAACTGATCCAACCGCCGATGAAACATCTGGTTGTTGCATGGTTTGGATTGAGTCGATAATGACATAATCCGGCTTTGTTTCATCGATTGCCTTACGAATTTGGCTCATGTCCGTTTCTGGGTACAAGAAGAAATCCGCATCGCCACGAACTCCCAAGCGTTCTGCTCGCAACTTAATCTGCGAAGCACTTTCTTCTCCAGCGACGTACAAAATCGTTCCGCCTGAATTTGCCAACTGACTTGATACCTGAAGTAGCAACGTTGACTTTCCAATCCCTGGGTCACCACCGATCAAAACCATTGACCCAGGTACGATTCCGCCACCAAGTACCCGGTTAAATTCATCAATTTGCGTATCGACACGTGGCGTCTCCTCGATGCTAACTTGGCCTAATCGCTCAACCTTCGCAATTTGTCCAGCCAAGTTAACGCGTGACTTTCGGTCCGCCTTTTCTGGTTGAATAACTTCTTCAACGAACGTTCCCCAGGCACCACAGTTAGAGCAACGTCCCATGTAACGTTGTGAAACATACCCACAGTTAGAACATACAAACTGGGTTTTTGTTTTTGCCATTTCTCCTACCTCTCTTAATGTACGCCGGAACTACCAAAGCCCCCCGTACGATCATTCTTCTCTTGTGTTGCATCATCATCCGTTACCAAAAACGGCATGAAAATGCCTTGGCCGATGCGTTCACCCTTTTTTAGATGCATATCTTGGATGCCCCAATTAACCATCTGAATAAAGATTTCACCCTCATTCTTATCGTTATCCACGTAGTCCGCATCAATAATGCCGACCCCATTTGGCAAAATCATCCCACGCTTCAACGGATTGGATGACCGATTGGCAATCATTAAATATTCATTTTCACCCATGTAAGCTTTAATACCAGTCGGTACTAAGAGAGGCTTCAATGTTGCTGTCGCCTCTTCATAATCGTGATCTGTCAATTGTCGCTTCATATATAGTGACGCCAAAATCTTAATAAATGGGAGCTTCCAAATTGATGGTAGCGTAAAGTCCTCAGCGACCTCAAAGTCGTATCCAGCCGCCATTTTCGTTGCGCGTTGGGGAAGATTAAGCCCCGCCGTTGCGTATTTTGAAACAACTGCAAATCCACGTTTCATAATTATCCCCCAAAGTTAGTTATGTTTTAAGTATATCGAAAAACGCCCCAAATTAAAAAGCACACCGGTTATTTTCGGAATGCTTCAACTAACTCTTAACTTTTGGCCTGCAAAGCCTGATATTCCGGATTCCTAAAGAACGCCATTCTAGCATATGAACAAACCGGTCGTAGTGTGACTTGGTCAACTTGGGCTCGCCGAACAACTTCAGCTAACAACTGACCCGCAATCCCTTGGCCTCGCAATGCCGGATCCACAAAGGTGTAGTCAATCGACCACGTTTGCCCATCGTTGATCGCTGGAAATAGGATTTCTGCGTCGACTTGGCCGTCTGTTTCATGATATAGGCGTCCTGGTTCAAATGTAAATTCCATATTGTCACCCCCTCATAATCATTATACCCGACCGTACCTAAAATTAACGTAAGGAGCCAATAACATCAGGCAACCACGACTGGGTCACCGCTTTGATTTGCACAACGTCATTTAGCATATCAACCGTGATATATTTCCCACCGCCTAAGTACACACCAGCCGCCGTTGGTACCGCTAGACTGCCCCAAACTAAGATATCCCCCGGCATCGTTTCCGCTAAGGTCACTTGCTGAACCAAGGTGAACTGCTTGGCAATATTTTGCGGAAAACTGACGCCAAATACGTGATTATAGACATATTGAATCAAGCCGCCGGCATCAAACCCATCTGCAGGTGTATTGCCTTGCAATTGATACGGCCGACCAAGTACACTGCGCAATGTTTGCCCAATGTTTTCGCGTAAACTCGCCATGATCATTTGCATCATCACGCGTTGCACACGGGCCCCCGCCATTTTATTTTTAAATTCGGCAAAGGTAATGGCAAAGGGCGCCTCACCTTTTGGGACATCAAATCGCATTTCTGCGTCAATCTGACCAACATCATCAGTATGAATTACCCGGCCAGGCGTTAGTTCGAACGGCATCACTTTTCTCCTCGTTATACAAAAAAGAGCCCACACTTGCGAGCTCTCATTAAATCTCTCTTATTGGTGAATGAACAACAAACCTGACGTTGGAATTGTACGCTCGTGATACAACATTCCTGCATAGTTTGCTTCTGAAATCGTCACTGTACCATCAGCGTTAACTGAATCAACGACCGCAACGTGTCCGTATGATGAAGCACCTTGAACACCAGCTGCAAAGTAGGCAATTGAACCAACCGTTGGTACTGAGTTAACAGTGTGACCAGCTGCAACCGCCGTTGAAGCCCAGTCTACTGCGTTACCCCAGTAGTTACCAACCCAGTTCAAATCACCCTTAACGTACCACGTGCATTGTCCGTATGGGTACGTGTTTGTTGATGACACCGTGTTGTTTGAATTTGTGTAGCCGTTATCAACAGTGCCCCAGTTGTTGTTAGTGTTAGCAGAAGATTGGCTATTATCTGTAGCTGGCGCTGATGGTGTTGCAGTCGCAGCACCGGCACCCGAAATCTTCAATGAGTCACCTGGGAAGATGTATGAATTTGCTTGCAAACCATTCAATGACAACAATTCTGACAAAGTCATGCCATTGCTGTTTGCAATGCCCCACAAAGAATCACCGGCCTTAACCGTGTACGTTGCGTTTGAAGCCCCAGCAGACGTCGTTGTGTTTGCTGATGCGTTGTTGTTTGTTGCTGCTGGTGCAGCGTTGTTAGCTGATGTACCAGGCAATTGCAATTGTTGTCCAACAAAAATCATGTTGATGTTTGACAATCCGTTTGCTGAAGCCAAGGCATTTACCGTTGTATTGTGCGCTGTTGCAATCGCGTACAACGTATCGCCGGCTTTAACAGTTACAGAATCTGCTGATGCAACAACAGATGATCCAGTCAACGCAGCAACAGTTCCCGCAGCTGCCAATAACGTATTTTTAACAGATACATTCATGTTTATGATATTCCCCTATCAAATATAGATTTATTAAACGTAAGAACCAACCAATTCTTAATCTTTTCTTTATTATCTTTATTATTTGTACGTTATTTATTCTACGCGAAATAATTTGCACTTCAAGGCACAATTCATTGGTTTACAATGACGAAGTTTGCATTAGTATTACAAAGCCATATTTTGCGTAAATATTGCCATAATTTTCGCGCAAATTTCACGGTCACAAAATGTTTTTCACAAGTGTTTTCAAAATTTGAATGGTGTGACACAATCCCACAATCACGACGCCAAGTCAGCCCGGGCATAACAATCAGGCGTGACACGTTGTCGAATTATCTGTTTTTTGTCAGCTGAATCAAAAAAACGACCAATGTCACAAAGAATCGGTCGTTTTTTAAATTTTATTTAAAATTCAATCGCGAGTTTGCCGTTAACTTTGCCGGCGGCCACTTTTTCTTGTGCTGCCAGAATTGTTTCAGCCGTCATGCCAGTCATCGTCTCCGTCAAAGTTGTCCGTAAAACACCTCGATCTGCTAACGTCGCTGCCAAAGCTAGGGCACGACCCTGTGTCGCCATGTTGACCCCATAATTAGCCTTGGCAAACATAAATTCCCAATCAAGAGATGCTGCCTTATTTTTGATTAACCCAACCGGCAAAGGTTCCACTGACTCCACAATGGCTCCAATGTGGCCAAACGGTCCAACCAAAGCTGCTGCTTGTTCAAAATGGGCTTCCGGGGCATGCAAAATTGCAATGTACGGTACTAAATCAAAGCCCAAGCTGTGCATATCCGCCACATAATCACGTCGGTGGTTAACCACATGATCGGCACCCAACTTGGTTACCCAGTCGCTTGTTTCTTGACGTGAAGCCGTCGCAACGACCGTCATCCCCATCCACTTTGCTAATTGGATCATGATTGACCCAACGCCACCAGCACCATTAATAATGAGAATCGTTTGACCCTTTGCACTATTTTCAGCAACTGTCAGGCCGAACTTATCGACTAGTAACTCATATGCCGTCAAAAAAGTCAGGGGTAGCGCAGCTGCTTCAGCGTGCGATAACGTTGTCGGCGCTTTAGCAACCAAGGCTGCGTTGACCGCTTGCAACTCTGCATTCGCACCTAAACGGCCCAACTGACCAGCGTAAAATACAGTATCGCCTAACTTGAAATCCGTCACCTTAGCTCCGACTGCCACGACTTCACCAGTCGCATCAAAACCTAAAACATGGGACGACTTATTTGCGACTGCCGCTTGACGTTGCTTACCATCAACCGGATTAACCGCCACAGCTTTCACACGAACAAGCACATCTTCATCTGAAACAACTGGCGCAGGGATCGTCATTACCTCGAGTGGTTGTGCCTCATTTGAAGTGGTCACAACTGCTTGCATAAATTCGCTCATCTTTCTTTACCTCTACTTTTCTTACTCAGTCATTGTACCGCCTTTACCAAAAAAATGGCAGACAATTGTGTCTGCCATAATCTTCTTAATCGTTTGTGTTACCTTCAGCCGCAGTAACACCTTCGCGAAGCCCGTTCATATCGAGATGGTGTTCACGGAAAGCGGTATTTTCAATTGGCAAATGCAACTGATAGTCAGAGAATGCCACCAGTGACCCCGTTAATTCAGGTGCCTGGAATTCCAAGACGTGGCCCGCAAATTGACGATCATCACTAATAAAGTGAACGTGCCAACCAGCAGCTACCACACCATGGTATAACTCAGGTGAGTAATAGCCAACCAGCGTACCAGAAACATTTTCACGTTCGAAAACTGGTTGTTGCTTGGTAATCTCAAGCAATGACGGAAACGGTTCAGATGCCTTGGGTGCAATACGCACCTTGATGTGTGAAAACTCACCATGCAGGCCGATTCCTGAAAAATTATTGTACAAGTTGTATTCATTAATGACGTCAACATTACTCAACGTAACATCTTTCAAGGTAATCGCCTTTGACTCAGGCCCATGAGCCTGGTGCACAGTCGCAAAAGGCACCAGGGTCGACATGTCCGTAATATGATTAACTTTCCCTGATGACTCAGCTTGGTAAACCTCACCATTCAAAATGATGACTTCCCCATCGACACCGTGTAACGTACCGATACCTGTATCACCATGTTCCTTCAGTTCGCCGACAGTTATCGTACCGCCCAACAATCCTGCCATCAATGCAGCTAACGTACTATGTTGATAAACCGTTGCCATTATTCGATTCCTCCTATTTTTTTACAAAAAAGGGGCGTCCATGACCGGACACCCCCTCATCATTAGATTTCTGATTCAATCAATTGTGACATCAATTCGAAGTTGTGTGAGTAATCCACTGGTACTTCAACAACAACTGGACCTTCAGTCGCAAATGCTTCGTCCAAGACGGCGTCCAATTGGTCTGGCGTATCAACGCGCAATCCCTTGGCACCAGCCGCTTCAGCAAACTTCACGATATCAATATCAGCGATCTTAACACCAGCTGACTTACCATCGTACTTCATTTCTTCTTGGAACTTAACCATGTCGTAGTGGTGGTTATCTTGCCAAACGATGTGTACAGTATTCAACTTCATTTGAACAGCCGTTGCCAATTCAACACCTGAGAAGAAGAAACCACCGTCTCCTGATACTGAAACTGCCTTAGCATTTGGACGCACCATCGCCGCAACCATGGCCCATGGCAACCCAACACCCAACGTTTGCATACCATTTGAAATCAAGAAGTGGCGTGGTACGTATGACTTAAAGTGACGACCCAACCACAAGTAGTGTGAACCGATGTCTGACGTCAACGTCATGTCATCTGTCATGTGGTTTTGCAATGACTTGATAACATTCAACGGGTGGTTCAAACCAGCATCAGCCGGCGTGTACTTAGGCTCGTCAGCTGCACGCAAGGCGGCCTTCAACTCTGCCAACTTGTTTTGTGAAGCGACTGGCAACTCGTAACCAGCAACCTTTTCCTTCAAGAAGGCCAAGGTGTCGGCCAACGTACCAATCAATTGACGCTCTGGCGTGAAGTTGTTATCAATTTGAACAGCAGCCGTATCCAAAGCAACAATACGCAAATCAGCATTCTTGTTCCAGTTACGTGGCTCATACTCAATTGCATCGTAACCAACCGTAATTACCAAATCAGATTGGGCCAACAATTGATCACCCACTTGGTTACGGAAGAAACCGATACGTCCGAAGAAAGTCTTTTCTTCCAAATCACGTGAGATAACCCCAGCACCTTGGTACGTTTCAACAACTGGTAACGTCGTTTGCGTCAACAATTGGTGCAATGCTTCCGTAGTTGCGTCGTCTGATCCACGTGCGCCGACCAAGATAACAGGCATTTCAGCTTGCTTAACTTGCTCAGCCAACCAAGCAATATCAGTCAATGAGGCTGAACCCATACGAGCTGGCTCAACACGTGGCAATGCATTAGCTTCAACAATTGCATCGTCAACATCTTGTGGCAAAGAAACAAAAGCAGCACCAGGCTTAGGACCATTGGCTTGCGCAATCGCGTTTGACAAGATTTCTGAAATGTTGTTTGGATCTTGGATTTCAACTGAATAATTCGTGATCGGCTCAAACAAAGCAGCAGATGGCGTGCTTTGGTGTGTCAAACGGTACAAGTCCTTACGAGGTACTTGTCCGCCGATGGCCAATACTGGATCGTTTTCAGCGCTTGCCGTCATCAAACCTGAAGCCAAGTTACCAACACCAGGTCCTGACGTTGCAATCACAACTCCCGTCTTTCCTGTAATGCGAGCAAATCCTTGTGCCATAAAGGCAGCGTTTTGTTCGTGACGCGTAACAACCAACTTAGGTGACACAGCACCTTCTGCTGGGTGTTCCAACGTTTCAAACAAACGGTCGATCTTAGCACCGGGAATTCCGAATACCAAATCAACGCCGTGATTGTTCAAGCTGTCGACAACTAGGTCGGCACCATACTTCTTCATCTCAGCCATGAGTTTAATACCTCTTTAAATAATTGCGTAATAATATTAATAATTTTCATTGTACGCTTTCTTTGTAAAAATGAGTAGTCACAAAACTCCTTGTGAAAGATAGCATTATGAACCAGGCCCACCGAGCTAAAGATGTGGATTTTAAAGTTGGTTAGTTTGTGAATTTTCGACAAAAAGACGCGACTACTCAAATTGAATAGTCGCGTCTTTCTTAATTACTAATATTTATTTAGGCGTCCAAACGGGCGAAACCACCTTCAGCAACTTCCTTCAAAGTCTTAGCTGAGGCTGCCATCTTAGCAGCTTCTTCTTCAGACAACGTTGCTTCAATAACAGCTTCAACACCGTTAGCACCGATAACAGCAGGCGTTCCGATGTAAATATCGTTCAAACCGTATTGACCTTCCATCCAGGCACCAACTGGCAAGACCATCTTCTCATCGCGGAAGATTGCTCGCGTAATACGAGCCAATGACGTTCCGATACCGTAGAACGTTGCGCCCTTACGGTTAATGATTTCGTATGCCTTGTGTGCTGTGTCGTACAAGATTTGATCCAAATCAGCGTCTGAGATACCTGCTTCAGCAGCCCACAACTTCAATGGACGGCCACCGATCAAAGCTTCATCAAAGTTAGCGAACTCTGAATCACCGTGCTCACCCAAAATGTAAGCATCAACTGCCTCAGGTGAGACATTGAACTTCTTTGCCAAAGCCATGCGCAAGCGGGCCGTGTCCAATGACGTACCTGATCCGAAGACACGGTTCTTTGGGAAGCCTGAGAACTTTTGTACAGCCATTGTCAAAATATCAACTGGGTTAGCAGCAACCAAGAAGATACCGTTAAATCCTGATTCAACGATTGGTGACACGATTGACTTGATAATCTTCAAGTTCTTGTCAACCAAGTCCAAACGCGTCTCACCTGGCTTTTGTGGGGCTCCGGCCGTGATAACAACCAAGTCGGCATCCTTGGCATCGTCATATGAACCTGAGTAGACATTCTTGTTAAACGTCCAAGGAGCTGCGTCCTCCAAGTCCAAAGCGTCACCTTCCGTACGCTCCTTCATAATATCAACGATTACCAATTCTTCGGCGATACCTTGTTGCATCAATGCGAATGCGTATGATGAACCAACCGCACCGTCTCCGACAAGAACAACCTTTTGGTGGTGTTGTGCCATGATTATATTCCTCCACAATTACTTAATATAAGTTTCAAATCTTTTATAGTTTAGCATAATTCACTTACAATGTGAATATCTGTACAACGTTCGAATAGCGACATTTCGCAACGTGTGTGGTACAAATTAGTCGATTTTTCCATTTGTGAAACATTTATTCACAAATAAACGCAAAATAAAAAGGCGCTTCCGAAAAATCAGAAACGTCTTTCCGTTATCACTGGGCATACTGGATTCGAACCAGTGCATGACGGTACCAGAAACCGTTGCCTTACCGCTTGGCTAATGCCCAAAAATCAACTTCTATATGATACAACAACCAGCCGATGAATTCAAGCCTCAAAAATAGCAAAAAGCCCCGCGTATCCGCGGAGCATTTAATTTCAGTGGTGAGAAGCCACTGTTTATTTCTTAACGTAAATTAAGATAAAGAGAAAAGAGTTTTACGTGGTCTAATAGAGAGAGAGAAACCACGGTTCATCTCTGAACACTTACTATCCTACCGCAATACTTAGCTAAACAACGAAAAGTACCAAAAATGATGCAAAACCACCCCTTTTTATAAAAAAGCCGGACAAATCCCCCTCTGATTTGTCCGGCATCTCATGCTATTACTCTAAGTTTCGTGCTTTTACTTTCGCCTTCGTCTTTGAAACGACCTTATCGTCGAACTGACGAATAAACGCCAATACTTTGTGTGCTTTGTCTTCCCCAAAAGACTCCACCCAGCCATCAAAGCGATTTTCGACGCGTTTCGTCACAATTCGCTCGACATCCGCGCCCGCTTCAGTTAAATGTAGCAACATGCGGCGACGATCCATTTCATCAGGTTCTTGATAAATGAATTCTTTCTTCAACAACATCTTAATTTGACGTGATACGGCTGCCCGCGTAACATGTCGTCGTTCAACGACATCCGTTAGCGTTAACCCATCTTGATCAGCGATGCTATGCATAATCAAATATTGTTCGAACGACAACCCATAATCAGCTGCCGGTTCCGAAACAACTTCGTCTAAATACTTCAGCGTTGATAAATACGCATCGATATACTGACTTAACAGTTCCATCATTACCCTCCACAAAATATCCCAAAGTTATATAACGCTAACCATTGTACAGTAAACCACAAGCCTTGTCAGCCGGAAAAGGAACCTAATTCAGACCGTCAGAATACCAAAAAAGCACCTTAACAATTCAGTTAAAGTGCTTTTTATATACCTTTAAAATTAGCGAACAATCATGACCGTTACAGGGGCATTATTTGCCACATAACTAGATTGTGAGCCAAAATACTTTTCCGCGCCTCGTTGTGAGTGTGACCCAATCACAACCATATCCGGCTTGACTGATGGAATGACATCCTTAACAATCACCTCACCAGGCTCGCCTTCAGCGAATACCGTGTCAACATGACCAACACCGGCATCAACTGCCGTTTGTCGGTAACGTTTAAGCGCCTCTTCAACGTCCTCACGTGCTGCAGCGTTCTTTTCCTTTGAAAAGTAATCAAAGACGTTCATCTGTTCGGCCTCAAAGACAGAAACAATCGTCAGTTCTGAATCATCTTCTTGCGCTTGGTGAATAGCGTTAACTAATGCGAGTTGACCCAACTTTGAATCATCAACAGCCGCCAACACTCGTTTAAAATGCTTTGCCTCTACCATGAACTCGTCCTCCTTTTACTTAAACAATGGTGCCAACGTCGACACAATCAATTGGATATTCAATCCCGTCAAGATCACTGACACAGCATACCCCAGAACAGTTGCCCAACGTGGGTTAACAAACTCGCCCATGAACTTCTTCGATGACGTGAAGTAAATCAATGGGAACATTGAGAACGGCAAAGCCACTGACAAGAATACTTGTGAGTAAACCAAAAGACGATCTAAGGCCCCTTCAGTTGCACCGAAGATAATGGCAAAAATCACAATTGGAACCAGCGCAATACCACGCGTCAAAATTCGTTGTAGCCACATTGGCATCCGCCAGTGAGTATAACCTTCCATGATAATTTGACCAGTCAAGGTACCCGTAATGGTTGAGTTTTGACCTGACGCCAACAACGCAATAGCGAACAGCATACTCAAGACAGGACTCGCAATTGCACCAACAATCGCTTTATCGTTAAGGGCATTAAACAAATCACCAAAGGCTTCAAGCTCTGAACCGTGGCCGAAGAACAAGGCCGCACCCACAATCAACAATAATGAGTTAACAACAAACGCACCCGTTAATTGAATGTTTGAGTCCCACGTTGTGAAACGAATCGCTTCAGCAATGTTCTTCTTCTCGCTCCGATCAACCTTTCGCGTTTGCGAAATTGATGAGTGGAGATACAAGTTGTGCGGCATAACCGTCGCACCCACAATTCCCAACGCCAACATCAATTGACCATGCTTCAGAATATCGTGGTGTGGTACCAAGTTTACCGCAACCTGCCCCATATCTGGCTTTGCTAGGAACGCCATGTATAGGAATACAAGTAGAATTACGATAATCAGGGTCAAGACAATCCCTTCAATCTTACGGAACCCGAGCTTCATTAGGAGCAAGAGTAGCAAAACATCCAGTGCCGTGATAATCACACCCCACAAAAGTGGCAAACCGAACAGCAAGTGGATGGCAATCGCTGCACCGATAACTTCGGCCATTTCAGTTGCCATAATCGCCAATTCCGTCATAAACCAAAGGATGTATCCGATCCATTTATTCGTGGAATCACGCGTCATTTGGGCCAGATCTTTCTGAGCCACAATCCCTAGTTTAGCCGCCATATATTGCAACAACATCGCAATTAAACTAGATACTAAGATCACAGAAATCAATAGGTATCGATACTGTGCCCCACCGACAATTGACGTAATCCAGTTACCTGGGTCCATGTAACCAACGGCAACCAATGCCCCTGGTCCACTCCACGCCATCAACTTCCGCAAAAATCCGCCGCCTTGTGGAACTTCCACTGTGCTGTTGATTTCCGCCAAACTTGGACCATCAGTCGCTTGTGCGTTTGCAACTGACGGATCCTTTACTGAATCTTTTGCCATCAGTAAATATGCCTCCTTGTTTTTTGGTACGTTTAATTATCTTACTTTACGTATATTTTGTAAACAATGAAAGCCCGTGATATCAACGTTCGATCGCCATACCCAAAATAGGAAAAAAGCGCCCGTCACTTGACAACTATCAAAAAATAATGTAATTTAGAACAGTTGAAAAAATAATCGATTATTAAACACTGCCTTTCTTTTCTGACACGGCGGTGTAAGGGAGGATAAAAATATGGCAGTTCCTGCACGTAAGACTTCAAAGAACGCAAAGCGCTCACGTCGCGGTGGTCAAGGCGGACTTAAGACGCCTGCTATCCACATGAACGAAAACGGTGTTTACGTACGTAACCACCACGTGGCCGCTGATGGTTCATACAAGGGTAAGCAAGTTGTTTCACCTAAGTAATTAGAAAAGACTACTAGGATTCGTCCTAGTAGTCTTTTTTTATGCCTTTCACCCACTGCTTGACGCGTTGCCAAGCACCACTTGCGTTCGGTTGTGCATCCAACTCCCGTGTCGCATCCTGTAAGACGTTCTCCACCATTTCATACACCTCATGGACACCAGGTCCAATCACAACTTGATATTGACCAAGGAGCGCATTAAAGGCCTCTCCCGCCACGCCATCAATCGCGACCAGCCGAGGCGAATCAACCTTGCTAGGATCAACTAAATAAAAACGCAATCGTGTCACGCAATGGATCACCCGTTCAATATTTGTCGCACCGTCGACAGCTTGAATGATTTGTTCAGCTTGCTTCCGTTCCAGACTAACCATCACCTTCACCCCCTTTACTCGTATTTTACCGCCGATTACGCAAAAAAGCAGTTATCTCAATTTGAGATAACTGCTTTTTTGTTTAACTCACATTACATATCTTGCTCAAAATCAGCAGGCGTGTACAACTTAAAGACCTTTGTAAACAACATGTCGACTACGAAACCAGCAACAGCTGGCACAATCAACCAAGTCAACAAGGCTGGGAAAGCACCAATCGTGTGCGTTACGATATCTCGTTCAGCACCATCAGCAATCATTGATTGAATTGGTGAAACCATTCCAATCCAACCGAAACCAGCTGATGTAGGCGTTCCTTGTACGTTAAAGATGGCCACTGGGATAGCTGAGATAGCTGCTGCAACCAAGAAGCTCAAAATCATAATTGGCTTCTTGAAGATTGCTGGCATCATACCCTTCATCGCACCCAAGAAGATGGCAACCGTCGTTCCCTTCTTGTTAACCTTCCATGAGTTGATCAACAAGATAACTGTCGTGGCAACAACACCAGCACCGGCAGCACCAGCACCCAAACCTGACAAGGCGATTGCCAAAGCAATTCCAACCGTTGAGATAGGCGTGATGATGATGAATGAGAAGGCCATCGCAATGGCAATTGACATTGGCAATGGTTGCAAGTCAGTTGCCAAACGCACAGCATCACCAACCCAAGTCGTGATGTAAGCAACGTATGGGGCAATTGCCTTACCAAACAACGCCACACCACCACCAATAACAATTGGGCTCAAGATAATTGCTACCGCACCAAAGCCCTTTAGGTACTTTGATACTAACCAGATAACCAACACGGCAACTGCAGCGACAATGATAGCGTTAATCACGTCACCGGCACCGGCTGCGATGTACACGTTAGCAGGTGCTGTCAACTTAACGCCCGTCACTGGGTTTACGAAGCCAGCAGGTGCCATGGCCCACTTTACAGAACCAGCAGATGCACCAACCGCAATCGCCATCACACCCGCATCAAGTGCCTTCATGCGGAATTGCATGGCAATTGCAAGACCAATCAACAACGGAATGAATGATGAGAACAGCGTCAAAATCGCTGACAAATCAAGCGCCCATTGCGCCGTTCCGAACATCTTCAAGATGTACTTCATTACGGCAGATGGCAAAACACCAATCAAGATACCTTGGGCAGAACCTGAAAGCACCTTGAAGAAGAAATCCTTCAACTTCAGCTCGTATGAGCCGTCAAAAAATTCGCTCGTCATAATATTCAATTAACCTTTCAAACCAAAAACTCAATTCCCAACAAATTCTCGAAAACCGCTGAATCTCACAACAGACGGCATTTCATTTGGAGAGGATTATAAAAATGAATAATTACTTACAAAAAGTAAGTTATCACAATTAGTATTCAACTGCAATAGCTGGAGTTTCACCATTAATAAATGCCAATGAAGCATCCATTGATTGGTGAACCATTTCAAGCACAGCCTTTGTTGTGTAGAAAGCCGTGTGAGGCGTAACCAAGACGTTCTCGCGGGCAATCAAGTCAGCAATCTTAGCGTCTGGGAATTCCTTATCTGACCAGTCGACGTTAAACAAACCAACTTCTTCTTCGTAAACGTCCATTGCAAAGTCTGAAATCTTACCTGAATCCAAACCAGCAATAACTGCGTCGATATCCATCAAGTTACCGCGTGAAACGTTAACCAAGACAACGCCGTCCTTCATCTTTGCAATTGACTCTGCGTTGATCATGTGGTGGTTAGCTGGTACACCTGGTACGTACAATGAAATAACGTCTGCTTGTGCGTACAACTCATCCAACGTATCAACGTAAATGCCTTCTGCTTCCAACTCTGCATTGCGGTACAAATCGTATGCAATTACCTTGGCGCCGAAGCCCTTCAAGATGTTAATTGCAACACGACCAATGTGACCAGTACCGATAACACCAACCGTTTGCATGCGTACTTCACGTCCAATTGTTGGTGCCCAACGCAAGTCATGGTTCGCAATCTTGGCGTCCAATGCCTTTGCACGACGCAACAAACGTGACATTTGAATCATTGAGTGCTCAGCAATGGCGTTTGGTGAGTAAACAGGCACGTTTGAAATTGAAAAATCAAATTCGCGAGCAGCATCGAAATCAATGTTATCCGTACCAACGTTACGCAATGACATCTTGTTGATGCCCAATTCGTGCAATGCCGTCAACGTCTCACGTGTGTAGTCCAATTGTTGGTAGACGTTAACTGCGTCAGCACCTTCTGCCAACTTAGCCGTCTCAGGATCCAACAACTTGTCAGTGTACCCAACTTCAACTTCCGGGTGAGCGGCAATCCACTCGTTCAATGATGGCTTTTCGTCTTCACGAATACCGTATGCAAAAATCTTCATAACTAAAATCCTCCAAAGCGTTTCTTAACACTTATTCATTATAAGGTAACTTGTGAATAAGTCAACATACTTTCCCAAACTAGTTTCACATAGTTTTGTCCCATTTGGACAAACTTCGGGCCAAAACACTCACTAATGTTACAGTAGCATGTCAAACGGCGTATCTTTAGGGCCCTTTTTCGCTGCGTAAAAGTTCACAAATTTCACGAATAATTCACATTTGGCCCTAAAAAACGGTCAAAAACCACCAAAACTCCAACTTATCGGAGTGCGTGGTGTTGATCTAAGAAAAAAACATGCCCCAAACGACGACATTCAGGACATGTTTATGACAAATATTAACGATTTACTTACGATCGTCAGCGTTCTTCATGATCTTATCAACCAGACCATATTCAAGTGATTCTTCCGCATCCAACCAGTGGTCACGTTCCGTATCACGTTCAAGACGCTCGTATGGGTTATCTGTGTTTGCAGCCAAGATTTCGTTCAACTTCTTACGCGTCTTCAAAATCTCTTCAGCAGCAATCGCGATTTCAGTTTGTTGACCTTGTGCACCACCAGATGGTTGGTGAATCATAAACTGAGAGTTAGGTAGCATAAAGCGCTTGCCCTTTGCTCCTGATGAAGCCAAGACTGACGCCATTGAAGCAGCCAAGCCGATAACAATCGTTTGTACGTCGGCGTGGATGAAGTTCATAGTGTCATAGATGGCCATACCGGCATTAACTTCTCCACCAGGAGAGTTAATGTACATGTAAATATCCTTATCTGGATCTTGTGCATCCAAGAATAGCAATTGGGCAATAATTGCCGTTGCCATTTGTGATTCAATTGGTCCACTGACCATGATAATACGGTCAATCAACAAACGTGAGTAAATGTCGTAAGAACGTTCACCACGTGATGATTGCTCAATAACGTATGGAATTGGGTTCATTTTTTAATTTCCTCCTGATGTTCAAATCAGAACATATCTATATTTTAGACATTTCGTCAAACATGGTCAAACAAAAAGAAGCCTTCTAGTTGATTCCTTTAGGAAGTGCCCCCGTCGTCCGTAAATCATCAGCCATCTTCGAGAGTTTACGCAGACGGTGATTAACCCCTGACTTAGAAATTTCACCAGACGGCACGTACTGACCAAGTTCCGACAACGGGTCTTCACGATGGGCAAGCCGCACCTCGGCAATTTCACGTAACTTTTCAGGCAGACGAGCTAAGCCAATTTCTTCATCTAAAAATTCAATATCATCAATCTGCTTTTGGCTGGCGTTAACCGTCTTATCCAAATTAGCATTTTCTGCATTAACTAATCGATTAACAGAATTACGCATATCCCGTAGAATACGCACGTCTTCCATTTTAAGCATGGCATTAGTAGCCCCAATCACCATTAACATATCACCGATTTTTTCAGCCTCTTTTAGATAAACAATGTAGCCTGACCGGCGATCAACGACTTTAGCATTTAAATCAAACCGATTCATCAAGCCTTCCAATTGGTGAGCTTGTTCTTCATACAATGAGTAAATCTCTAAGTGATACCGACTTGTTTCTGGATTATTAACTGATCCAGCCGCTAAAAACGCCCCACGCAAATAAGAACGTGCTTTGCCTTCATCAGCTAGCCAATCGTCTGGTACCGTTGGCAACAATTCAAAGTCTTCAAAAATGTGCAAATCATCTAGCAATTCATTGACACCTTGCACAATTCGAACGACATACAGATTATTCTTCTTCAGTTTCATCTGACGTCGGACCGAAATTTCTGAAGGCAACTGGTAGAACTGTTGGAGCAACCCCAGAATCCGTCGGGCTGTCGCTGCATTCTCAGTTTGTACATTCAGCGTAAACCGCATGTTTGCTAGTCCTAGCGAACCATTCATTCGCAACAATGCTGACAATTCAGCCTTCGCATTATCTGGATTGTTAATCTCAAGCATTGTTAATTCTTTTTTCACATCACTTGCAAATGACACAGTTTACACCTCCTTTTTATATTTCGGGCGAGTTCGCAATTTGCATGATTAATTGGGCCACAATATCACCATTGTGAAAGGCGCCATCATCCCGTAACTCTAACAAATCGCCCAAGACAGGCACCGCACCTTCTTGTCGAACCTCTTCCGGATCAAACGTTACCTGGTGCGAGACCTCGTTCCACTTCTTCCAGTCAATATAATCTTCTGGCACGACGCCAGTATTCATAATCACGGCATCGACGACGTTATCACCCACGTGTCGATTAATCGCGCGTAGGTGATCAGCATCTGAAAAATCATCAGTTTCACCCTTTTGCGTCATGATGTTCGCAATGTAAACCACTTTTGCTCGGGTCGCCTTTAATGCTTCAGCGACATTGGGAACCATTAAGTTTGGCAAGACACTCGTAAACAAGCTTCCCGGTCCTAAAACAATCACGTCTGCGTTCAAAATGGCATTAATGACCTCTGATGGCGCTTGCGCAACTTCATTCGTCGAATCATCCTGCGGTGTCACCCAAATACTATCAATCCGCTTGTGGGCAGCTGTAATTTCAGCTTCGCCAGACAAAGTTGTGCCATCTGAAAATGTGGCATGCAACACCAGTGGCTCATCCGCTACCGGATACACATGCCCCTGTACGTCCATGACTTTTGCAAGCGTCTGAACGCCTGTAAAAATGTCACGTTCCTTCTCTGCCATCGCCGCAATGATCAAGTTCCCCAACGCGTGATTCGCTAGCATTTCATCCTCTTTGCGAAAACGGTATTGGAAAATATCAATAATTTCTTGTGGCAAACTCGATAAAACGGCCATCACATTTCGAATATCACCAGGCGGTACCATATTGAGATAATCCCGCAACGTCCCAGAAGAACCACCATCATCAGCCACCGTAATAACGGCAGTTAAATCAGTATCATACTGCTTCAACCCCCGCAAAATCACCGGTTGACCGGAACCACCGCCAATGACAACAATCTTTGGCCGTGTTGTTACTTTAAAGGCCTCTGTCATGAGCGATTACTGCTTTCTTTACGACGCTCAATGTCACGGTGGTATTCGTTTACCTTCCAATCAGCTGCCAAATCCTGACTCAAGCGGTGTGCAAACGCCACTGACCGGTGTTGACCACCAGTGCAACCAAAGGCAATCGTTAGCGTACTTTTACCCTCAGCCTTATACTTTGGTAACAACCACTTAATCAAACTACTTTGGCGCTCATAAAATTCTTCGGCATCTTCGCTTGACCAAACATAATCCCAAACTGCTTTATCCAAGCCCGTTTGTTCACGCAAAGCCGTAATGTAGTAGGGATTCTTTAAAAAGCGCACATCAATAATCAAGTCAGCATCGACTGGTACACCATATTTAAAGCCGAAGCTCATCACTTGCACAGAAAAAGTGCCCGCACGATCAGCATCCGACCCGAAATGTTCTTGAATATAGTTACGCAATTGACGAGGAGCGAAATCATCTGTATGAATCACTTCGCTCGCCATATCATGAATTTCTGTTAGTTGTTGACGTTCAGTTTGAATACCGTACAACGTGCCTCGGTCACCTGACAAGGGGTGCGAACGACGGGTTTCCTTATAGCGGGCCACCAATTCTTCATCCGTCGCATCGATATACACAATCTTCAAATCATACTTATCATGATTTGAATCCGACATAATGCGAATCTCGTCATCTAGGTCAGCGAAAAAGCTTTGTGACCGCAAGTCAATCATCACGGCTGCCCGCTGAATGTTTTCTTCGTCAGAAATCATTTGCCAAAACTTTGGCAACATAGCAGGTGGCAGGTTTTGAACAGTAAAGTAGCCAAGGTCTTCAAAGGCTTGAATAGCAACTGTTTTACCAGCGCCACTCATCCCCGTAACGATGACCAATTCTTTTTTAGGCATACGCGTTCCCTCCGAACATATAATGTGTCTAGGTTATTATACCATTGAGAGGAAACGCCCGGCTATGTGGTTTTTGTGAACCCTTAGCAGATATAAAAAAACTCCCTAGATAGCTGATTTCAGCTTTCTAGGGAGTTTTTACATAACGCCAAGAATTACTTCTTGTTGTTCGCTGCCTTACGTGCATCGTGCAATGCCTTCAATGCGCGCTTGCGAGTCTTAATGTTTGGGCTCTTCATCTTACGACGAGCTGATGCCACATCCAACTTTTCAGCCATGATGTTTACCTCACTTTTTAGTCTTTATTTTCTTTAAAAATATCACTTACAAAAAGGAAGTATACACGCATCAAGCTGCGAACGCAACTAAAAAGGCCAACTGTAACATGCACTTAATCTTTACTTTGCTGTCGCTGCAGCCGCACGTTCGCGGTCACGCGTCATAATTGGTCCAAGATATTGACCTGTATATGAAGCTGACACAGCAGCGATATCCTCTGGCGTACCGGTTGCAAGCACCGTTCCACCACCTTCACCACCTTCTGGCCCCATATCAATCAGCCAGTCAGCGGTCTTGATAACATCCAAATTGTGTTCGATAACCAAAACGGTGTTACCACCATCGACTAGGCGTTGTAACACTTCAAGTAAGCGCGAAATATCATCAACGTGCAAACCAGTGGTTGGCTCGTCCAAGATGTAGAATGTCTTACCCGTTGACTTACGTTGTAGTTCTGACGCTAACTTCATACGTTGCGCTTCACCACCAGACAACGTTGTCGCTGATTGGCCAAGCGTCACATAACCCAACCCAACATCAACAATCGTTTGCAACTTACGACGAATCTTAGGAATTGGTGCAAAGAAGTCAACGGCCTGTTCGGCTGTCAAATTCAAAACGTCTGCAATCGTCAAACCGCGGTACGTTACTTCAAGCGTTTCTGAGTTGTAACGGGTACCACCACAAACTTCACATGTCACGTAAACATCAGGGAGGAAGTTCATCTCAATCTTGATGACCCCATCACCCTTACATGCCTCACAACGACCGCCCTTCGTGTTAAATGAGAAGCGACCCTTGTTATAGCCACGTAGCTTAGCTTCATTTGTCTGCGCAAATAGCGTGCGAATATCATCAAAGACGCCCGTATACGTCGCTGGGTTTGAACGTGGCGTACGCCCGATTGGACTTTGATCAATATCAACAATCTTGTCGACATTCTCAAAGCCGGTCATCTTCTTGTACTTACCAGGCTTTTCAGAGTTGTTGTTTAACTCCATCTTCAAAGCCCGCTTCAAGATTGTGTTCACCAGCGTTGATTTTCCGGAACCAGAAACACCGGTCACGGCGACAAACTTACCCAAGGGGAAGTCAACCTTCACGTTTTTCAAGTTGTTTTCCGATGCACCGGTAATTGTAATCTTTTTACCATTACCCTCACGTCGCGTTTCAGGAACTGGAATAAACTTCTTGCCTGATAGGTATTGTCCCGTTAGCGAGTTATCATTTGCTTCGATTTCCGCTGGGGTACCCGTCGCCATGATTTCACCACCGTGGTCACCAGCTCCTGGCCCCACGTCGATGATGTAGTCGGCCGCTTTCATCGTATCTTCGTCGTGTTCAACGACAATCAACGTGTTACCTAAATCACGCATCTGCTTCAACGAATTAATCAAACGGTCATTGTCACGTTGGTGCAACCCAATTGACGGCTCGTCCAAAACGTACATCACACCCGAAAGGTTTGACCCGATTTGCGTTGCCAAACGAATTCGTTGTGCCTCACCACCTGATAACGTGCGCGCTGAACGAGAGAGCGTTAGATAATCTAGCCCAACGTTCTTCAAGAAGCTCAGGCGATCCGTAATTTCCTTAACGATGGGCGCTGCAATCTGACTGTCTTGCTCACCAAACGTCACGTTTTCAAAGAATTCTAATTCCTTATCAACCGGCATTTCTGACACTTGACCGATGTGCTTATCACCAACCTTAACCGACAAAGCAGCCGGGTTCAAACGGTATCCGCCACAAGCGTTGCAAGTCAATTCGTCCATGTAACCACGCATTTGTTCACGGGTAAAATCAGAATTTGATTCACGGTAGCGACGGTCGATGTTATTCATCACCCCTTCGAATGGGACGTCAACATCACGTACCCCACCAAAATCATTCTCATAGTGGAAGTGGAATGGCTTCAAACGTGAGCCATATAGCACCATGTCTTGTTGATCAGCTGTCAATTCTTCAAATGGGATGTCCATTGGAATTCCAAATTGCTCAGCAAATTGGCGCAACATTTCTGGGTAGTATGATGATGAAATTGGGTTCCAGGCCACAATGGCACCGTCAGCCAATGACTTTGACTTATCAGGAATAACTCGGTCAACATCGACCTCAAGTGTCATCCCCAAGCCCCCACAGATTTCACACGCTCCCATAGGTGCGTTGAATGAAAAGAGCTGTGGTTCCAGCTTACCAACCGCAAAGTCCTTCAACGGACCGGTGTAGTGATCTGAGAACGTAATTGGTTCACCACCAATCACATCAACTGTCACGACCCCTTCGGCCATGCGCATTGCTGATTCAAATGATTCGAACAAACGCGCGCGTGAACCATCCCGCAAAATAATACGATCAACCACAATTGAAATATCGTGATACTTGTTCTTGTCCAACGTCAGCTCATCGGTGATTTCATGCATCTCACCATCAACCATGACACGAACAAAACCTTCTTTTTGAATACGTTCAAAAGCCGTCGCATGCGAACCACGCTTATGACGAACAATTGGTGATAGGATTTGCATCCGCGCCCCTTCATCCAAGTTCTCCGTCAAATAATTCAACATTTGGTCAATTGACGTCTTCACGATTGTGCCATCTTCGGCCGCGTCGGGCTGTCCAACACGAGCAAATAATAGTCGATAATAGTCGTTAATCTCGGTTACCGTCCCCACCGTTGAGCGGGGATTTTTTGAGGTCGTCTTTTGATCGATAGAGATAGCAGGACTTAATCCTTCAATGGCATCTACATCCGGCTTATCCATTTGTCCTAAGAATTGACGGGCATAGGCAGACAAGCTTTCAACATAACGTCTCTGTCCTTCTGCATATAGCGTGTCAAAGGCAAGTGAACTCTTACCAGAACCAGAGAGTCCGGTCATCACCACGAATTTGTCACGGGGAATCGCCACGTCCACATTTTTCAAATTGTGAGCGCGCGCGCCGTGAATATTGATCCAATCATTGGCCATTTCGGGCGGCCTCCTTCATGTGTTTTTAGTTAGTGTTATTATACCCCTAAACGCAAGTGAGGTGTTAGTTATAACCTAACACCTCACTTGCTTTCTTAAATTAAATTCAACTTAGCTTATTCTGAATAAGGCGCGTTATGCTTCAAAAAGCGATTAAACCATACGAAATTCAGCACACCCAATGCCAACATAAACCAAAAGACATGCTGGGCACCGCGCGCTGTTTGTGTTGCAACGGAGGCAGCACTGTCGGGATTCACCTTCATTAACAATGACGCCACCGTTGTTCCGATGGCGCCGGCAAACTGCTGCGCCGTGTTAAAAATCGCGTTACCATCGGCACGTTCGGGCAATGATAACTGCGCTAGCCCAGCGGTCATCGACGTACCAAAGGCTAGATTCCGGCCGAGCGTCATCAACAAGTAAAAGATTGTCATTGAGATAACTGTGCCATTCATCGTCATCATCGACCAAACCATCATAATCACAACAAACGCTGCATTACCTGCCAACAAGGGCATCTTTGGTCCGTACACATCATACGCACGCCCATAAATTGGGTTCAATAGCGCCCCAGCCAACGACCCCGGCATCAAGGCAAAGCCGGCAATCATCGTTGTTGCTCCCAAGGATAATTGGACAAATGTCGGTACGGCAAAATTAACCATCAAATTGGTAAACATGTATGCAACGTACCCCAACATCGCAAAACGCAACGCAGGCACTTTAAAAATACCTAAGTTTAAAAATTGGCGCGTCGCATGCTTAGCTCGGTATAAGAAGCCAGCAAATGCTAAAGCAGCAACAATCAGCAAACCAAAGAGCATCCCACTAACATGTCCATGTTCTAGCTGACTTAATGCCCACAAGAAACTGGTAAAGGCAATGGCCAACATCGCAAAGCTCACATAATCAAAGCGGAATGCGTCATTTTTAATATGCTCCGTTGGCACTGTCTTAATTGAAATAACCAGCGAGACAAACGCAACTGGTAACACCAATAAGAAAATTTCGCGCCAACCTAAGTAGTAGGCCACGACACCACCAAAAATCGGTCCAAAGGCTGGTGCCAACGACAAAATCATCGTACCAAAGCCCATATACTTACCAATATGAGCCATCGGAACATTTTCAAGAATAATATTGAAGACCAATGGCGTAATGACGCCTGTCCCAATCCCTTGAATCACACGGCCAACTAACAGCAGCGCGAAGGAATGCGACATAATCGCCACAATGTCCCCAATCAAGAACGCCACAATTGCGATGATAAAAATTTGCCGTGGATTGAATTTTGCTTTTAAGAACGCTGAGGTAGTCATCACCAATGACACCATTAGCAAATAGGCCGTAGTCAGCCATTGCACCACACTCAACGAAATATTAAATTGCTTCATCAAATCCGGAAAGGTCACGTTCATGGATGTCTCTGTTAAAATACCCGTAAACGCTAAAATCCCCGTCCCCACAATTGCCCAAATAATCTGCGGACTAACCGTTTGATCCGTTTTTGCCATACATCACTCACCCCTATTATTTCAATATCCCTAGTTTCCCACAAACCAATACCCACAACAACACTAAATTAACGTATAATGGGGACTAGTTATTATTCACTTGGAGGTCGCTATTCATGAATCATAAGGCAGCAAAAGCCTGGTCAATCACTTGGATTGCGCAACACGTTGCTTCATTCATCCTGCTTGCCGGCGCGGTACTGGCCGCGGCGATTGCATTGACTGCATTGATTATTGCGGTCGAAGAAATCGTGGCGTTGATTACGATGCAACACTTAATCAATACATACACAAACATTTACGGTAACGCCTGGGCAACGGTCTTCTGGCACTTTATCGTTGTCTTCTCGCTGGTCGCTTTCTGGTCAGCCCTAGACACGTTTGTTCCTGAACCAAAAACAGAAGCTTAATTAAAAACGGTCACACCGCACAATTCATCGTGTTGGGTGTGACCGTTTTTAATTAAGCTTTCTTAGGCAGAATAATCGTCGCTGCTGTTAACATCGTTGCTAGTCCAAGCAGTAAGCCAGCTAGCACATCGCTTGGATAGTGCACACCCAAGTAAACGCGACTAATTGGGATTAAGATGATGACTGCAACCAAAACGATTGTTGCAACCCCCTTTACCCATTGTTTACGTGCATATAGCCAAATCAATACCAACAAAGCCCCATAAAACGCCATAGCATTAATGGAATGGCCTGATGGAAATGAATACCCATGTTCGGTAATCAACCGGTTTGCGGTCGGCCGTGGCCGTTGGACAATGTTTTTAATAATCCACATTAAACCAGCCCCCGCAACCACACTGAAGCCTACAAACGCCCCCATACGAAGGCGTTTGGTGATAACTGCCCACACAACAAACAGTGCCGTCAGGGTAACCCCCGTCGCTGGCTGGGCCAACAGCGTAATGCCGGTCAAGAAGGCGGTTTTGCCAGGTGTAAAATCACCTCGAATCCAAGCAATACCAGTGCGATCAATGTCTGAAATCCATGTTGCATGTTGCATGACGCCCCACGCAAAAAAAGCAAACAGCAGTATCGCTAAGCCACTAATTGGCATTGTTAATCGTTTATTCAAAATGACCACATCCTCTAAAAAAATTTGGGCGATGCAGTCTGATGTTGCATTGCTGCAACCTGTCGTATCTGTAGCTCACGTGGTGGCACAAATTGATTACCCGCCAAGATGGCTTCACCAACTTGCTGCAGTGCAATGCGTTGCCCCAATGGCGCAAGCGCCGGTAATTGTGCCAATTCTGTTGCCGTATTTAAACGGTGAATCAGGTAATTACCAAATTGTCCCAACAACCCAGCCGGCAAATCAAGCGGACTTTGTGTCGTTAACATCAAATACAAGCCCGCTTTACGTCCTTCACGTGCAACCCGCAAAATGCCGTCCACTACACCAGGTTGTTGCAACAAATAACGGTGTGCTTCATCAATCAACACCGTTACGGGCAACTGTTGTGTGCCTGTTTGCTTGATACGTAGCAACGCCGTCATCAATAGTGACACAACAACCTTACCTAAACCTAAATTATCCGCTAATTCTGACAAATCAATGACCAGAATTTTTTGTTCGCTCCGTTGACTGCTAAACAACCGCATCAAATACATTACATCAGTTCTCATCCCCACCGTCGCAATTTTCTTACGACTTGGCAAATTGAATAACTGCTGGAAAGCTGGTTGACTTGTTTGACTTTTAATGCGACGAATTAGTGGCAACAGCGTCCGAAAACCAGCTTGATCAATTGTCTGACCAATCAAATCAAAATCATCTGTTGGCACAGCAAATTCTTGCTGCAACTGTTCTGGCAGCAAATGCATATCGGCCGGTTGCGGATAGTCATACAATCGCTGGGCATCCGCCTCAAACGTTGCCCAAGGACGGTTAACCTTTTGATAGATCCCTGACTGACGGACAACGTTCTTTTGGATTTTCAAGCTTTGCCAAGCATCTACCACTTTCTCTGTCGCCACCGCCTCCGTGACGCCAAATATTTGCGCGATTTCGGCACCCGTTAGTTGTTCATAATCAATAAAAGCGTTGTAGCCTAATTTCGCAACGACGGCGTGTGGCAACTTCGTGTACTCGCCAGTTGGATCGATAATAATCGTCGTTTGGTTCTGCATCATCAAGTCATGCAAAATTGTCACCGCACTCGTCGACTTGCCACTACCAGTCGCTCCTAGAATTAGCAGATGTTGTCGCAACAAATCATCTGGCGTTACCGCAAAATTATCAGTCAACGCAATCATCGTGATGAAATCCCCCATTCGTTCCTATCTGTTCTTTAGTATACCAACAAATGGACTAAGAAATCCCCATTACCACAGCCGTATATGGGGCCATCGTAATACGATGCCCTGTCATCGTGACTTCACCCGATTGCGTCAGCACCTCACCAATTTGAATCAGACTAAATCGTGATGATTGCACACTCAAATTAACCAACACGGTAATCAGCCGGTCACCTAAGCGCCGTTGGTACGCGATAACATCGGCCGGCAAGCGTGTTAATGGATGGAAGGTGCCATCAATAATCACATCATGCCATTGTGACTGACGACGCACTTTGGCCAGACCACGGTAATAGTTTAAGACCGACGCTGGGTCTTGCTCCTCGGTTGCAACATTAATATCAGCCCGATGCTCCCCCATTGGCAACCATGGTTCAACTTCTGAAAAGCCACCAAACGCTTCACCAGTCCATTGCATCGGCGTGCGGGCATTATCCCGTGACTTTGCATTTAACCATTGCAGTGCTTCGGCCTCTGAGAAACCATCACGCAGTGCCATTTCATAGTTATTCAATGATGAGACATCATTGAATTCTGAAATATGCCGGCGTTCGAAATTTTTCATTCCCAATTCTTGTCCCTGATAAATAAACGGCACCCCCGGTAGGAAATAATACATTGTCGCTAAACTTTTAGCTGCGACCGCTGTTTGATAAGCGACATTTGGCACTAGTTTTGATAAGACGCGTGGCTGATCATGGTTTTCCAACACGTTGCCCAAATACCCTTCAATCGCTTGTACTTGTTGTTGCGATTCAAAGAGCAAATCACGTAAATCACTGGTGGTCCATGCCGACCGACCGCGGTACCATTCATCAACATTTTCAACTTCAATATTCATGTACGAAAAATCGAAAATCATTGAAAAATAACCATCCGGTCCAATGTACTGATGTAGGTCTTGTTGCGGTACGCCATATGCTTCACCAATCGTTACGGCATCATACTTAGCGAACGTTTCCGCTTTCAGCTCACTTAGAAAGCGTTCAATTCCCGGCCGGTTTTGCCCCTTCTTTGTTACCGAGACCAACCCATCGCTACCATCAGCCGGTAAACTCGCCCAATCCAAATCCTTTTTTAAATGCGTAATCGCATCAATGCGAAAGCCGGCGACACCTAGGTCTAACCACCAGTTAACCATGTCATAGATTGCCCGGCGCAGCGCTGGATTTTCCCAGTTCAAATCTGGTTGTTCCGACGCAAAGGTATGAAAATAATAAGTGCCTGGCTCATTCGGTACTGGCGTCCATGTTGAGCCGCCAAAAATACTGCGCCAATTATTCGGTACCGTGCCGTCTGTTGTGGTCTTAAAAATATAAAACTCACGATATGGACTCGCTGGATCTGCTAATGCTTGTTTGAACCAAGTATGTTGATCCGATGTATGATTGACCACTAAATCCATTACGATTTTAATTTGCCGTTCACTTGCCGCCGTTAGTAGCGCCTTAAAATCTGTCAGCGACCCAAACTGCGGGTCGATATCTTGATAATCTGAAATGTCATAACCCATATCAACCATGGGCGACTTATAGACCGGCGATAGCCAAATTGTCGTAATTCCTAACGATTGGATATAGTCTAGTTGGCTAATCACGCCCTGAATATCGCCAATGCCATCATGATTACTATCTTGAAAGGAACGGGGATAAATTTGATATACCACTTCGTCTTGCCACCAGTGTCGTTGTGCCATTACTGTGTCCTCCTCTTAACTACGCGTGTTCTTACCGCCAATATACCGAATTGTTTCCTAGTCGTGCAAAGAATTGCTCTTGATAATGATAGCGTTTGCATAAATTGCTTTTTAGTGAGACAGTATGGTTATCAAATGAAAGTGAGGTTACATCAAATGGTTAACATTCCAACACTAACTTTAAATGACGGACATCCACTCCCTGTTATGGGATTAGGAACATACCAGATACGTGGTGGCGCTGGTCGTCAACAAATTCTGGCAGCTATTAAAAGCGGTTACCGTTTAATCGATTCTGCAACAAACTACGACAACGAAGGTATTGTTGGTGAAGCCATTCGCCAATCTGGCGTACCACGCAGTGAATTATTCATCACCTCAAAGTTGCCCGGTAAATATCACGGCTACGATGATGCTTTGATGGCCATTCAAGAATCACTAGCTCGCATGGGGTTGGATTACTTCGACCTGTTCATTATTCACTGGCCACTCCCAAAGCGCGATAAATACGTTGAAGCTTGGCAAGCGTTGGTTACAGCTCAGAAGCTAGGTTTGATTCGTTCAATCGGGGTTTCAAACTTCGAACCCGAACACTTGGACCGTATTATTGATGCAACCGGCGTCAAGCCAGCCGTGAACCAAATTGAAATTCATCCTTACTGGGTGCAAACGGATAACGTCCAAGCAAATATTGATCGTGGCATCACGGTTGAAGCTTGGAGTCCGCTTGGTCGTGGTGGTGGCGCCATGCGCGAACCAGTCGTTCAAGCAATTGCTGACAAGTACGGCAAGACGCCGAGTCAAATTATCACCCGTTGGCATATCGACCGCGGTATTGTCCCAATTTTGCGTTCAACCAACCCGGTTCACCAACGCGATAATGCGACGATCTTTGATTTCAAGCTGACCGCTGAAGAAATTGACACGATTAACCAACTAAATCGTGCCGATGGCCGTATTGACGGGCAGGATCCTAACGAGTACGAAGAATTTGAATAGTAAAAAAGGTCACCAGTCTCCTGATGTAATCAGATGATTGGCGGCCTTTTTCGCACACTAGTTTCTATAAAATTTTAAACCAGACTAAGAAGCCCCATGCAATTCCTAATCCGGCCAGACCGCCGATAACGCTGGCAACCGTATCAAGCGTTGACCACGTTTTAGCAGCGGTTGCCGGTTGGCTCACGGCCCTGGTACGAGTCGTTGCTTGCGTCGGCTGCCGTGTTGTCACACGGTCAGCAGCTTGAGCTTGTGACGCTACCGGCACGGTTTGACCACGCTGGATTGGTTGCACCGCTGCACTCGTCGGTACCGTTGCCTCAATTTGTGTTGGTTGCGTCCTTGACGGCGCCGCCACAGCACTAACCGCTTGGCTCCCCGCCAGACTTGGCACACTAGTTGCGACGCTATTTGGTGCTACGGTTTGTGATGCGACTACCGATGGCAAGGTTTGCGTGATTGCTGGTGTCGTATCAATCACCCCACCAGCTGACGTTGCCTGACTAGCAGCCACCAATGTGACGCCCCGCTTGCCGGCTAACGTTGCGCGTTCTGCTGACGAAGCCACTTCCTGTGTTGCCGCAGAGTGCTTAGTCCGCGTCTGGGTCGTCATCGATGAGCTTTGGTGTATGTGAGAAGCCTGGCTGCTAAACTGCTGCGACGAATGAGACTGCTTACTCGTTAGCGCCTGACTTGATTTTGTATGTGACGTCGCTTGGCTCATACTTGATGACTGTGAACTGGCTTGGCTAGACTGGGGCGCCTGTGAGCTAGCTGCTACCGAACCGGGTAATGTCACCGTTGGTTGGCTGTCCGGAATGCCGGTTACCTTAAAGGCGACATCATAACGATGATTATAGCCAATACTAGCAATATTCACGTGCATATTTTCCATAAAGTACGGATTCGCAACTTGCGCTGGCGTTAGATGAAACTTTGTCGTCATTAAGGTTGCCACACCAACCGTCTTCGTTGATAGTCGCTCACCATCCTTAAAAGTCACACTATCATCCCCATAAGCACTTGGCACACTGACATTGACATACAAGTAGCCACCACCGTTACCATCAGCTTCAAACGTCGCATCTGGTTGGACATAATTACTAGCAACCGATGTTAATTGACTGCCGTCACCTTTTAGTACGGCTAGTTTCACTGCAATCCGTTGTGATTCTGGTGTGGTTGTCTCAACTGCCTGCTCAAACGATTGCGTAATCGTTCCAGAGAAGCGCTGACTGTTCCCCGTTGCCGCTGCGTTATCCCACGCCAAATAACCAGTCGTACCAGCTGTGACCCCGGTAAATGTGACCTGGTCATCCGTTACTGTTACGTTAGTATCTGCTTGTGGGGTAATTGCGACCGACGTGCCGTCAATCGCTTTAGCAGTGACTGGTACGGTGACCTCCGTCTGCCCTGCACTAACCGCAGCCGCTGGCAACGTGATTGACTGTTGCTTTGCATTCACATAGGTTAACCCTGTCATCTTAGCTAAAGGCGTCAAATCCCGTACATGATTACGCAGCAAGTTCACATAAGTCAAATTCGTTAAGCCCGCGATTGGTTGTAGCGTGGTCACTTGCGCATTTGAGAAATTCAAACTCGTCAACGACGTCAAATGCTGCAGTGGCGTTAAATCGGCGACTTGATCTTTGCTAAAGTTCAAACTCGTCAATTTCGTTAACTGTTGCAACGCGGTCAAACTTGTAATTTGATCATTAAAATCAATTGATAAATCCGTCAAACCTGGCATTGCCGCAAATGTTGGCATCATCGCATCCGTTAAGCCCATCTGCGAGAACGTTCCCTGTTGCAACTTCGTCAGAGTGCTTAACATGCTGATATCGCTGCTACGATTATTACCAATTGAAAGCGTGGTCAAATTCGTTAGTTTGGCAATTGGTGTAAAATCAGTAATTTGATTCGAACCAACCTTTAATGACGTTAATTGTGTCAAAGGTGCCAATGCACTAACATCTGTTAGTTTGTTACCTGCCAAACCTAATTCACGCAGTTGATGCAAATTGCCTAGTTCGGGCACACTGGTTACTTTCGTATTCTGCATTTCAAGTGATGTTAGCGTCGTCATCTGATTAAGCGCCGCTAACTTTTCAGGAACCAACCCATAATCGTCTGCAACTAAGTTCAAACTTTTAATCGGTGTACTCGTTAAAGGCGTTAAATCAGGTAAGACGGTCGCTTTATTCATCCGCAAGCTAACATCCTGCAACTTAGGCAGCTTGGCTAACGCACTAATGTCTGAAATCGCATTCCCCGTTAAGTCAATGATGCCGAGATTAGTGGCGTATTCCAAACCAGTTAAGTCCGTGATGCCGTCATAAGTCAAATTCAATTGCTGAATTTGGGCAACATTGCTTTTAGTCAGTGGTACACCGGCACCCAACGCACTTTGTAGTGCTTGACGCAGCGCTGCATCTGGTACCCAGTCAGATGCAGCATCAGTTGCCATAGCAATATTGTCAGTCGCGTATGTTGGCGTAGACATAATCGTCATGCCACCTAACACACTACTAAATAGCAAACCACCAATCATTGCCGTCCGCTTTATATTCATAAGATTCTCTTACCTACACATTCTAGGTCAGCACGTTCATAGCTGACATTAAATTAGTCCTACTTTTAGGAGTGTACAGGAATACTTACCAATAAACAATGTTTTCACAAACTTATTTGGCCAAAATCGTCGCCACTCGTTTTTGAAGTGCCGGCACAACCGTGGCTTCAAACCATGGATTCTTAGCCAGCCAAATATTGTTAAGTGGGGATGGGTGAGCCAACGGAAAATACTTAGGGCCAAAATCTGCAAAGCGTTTCACAATCGACGTTAAGGTTTCGCTAGATTTGACGTCTAAATAATACTTTTGTGAATAACCGCCGAGTAGCAAAATCAGCTCAATCTTTGGCATCGTCGCCATGATCCGTTGATGCCATTCCTGCGCCACAAATTTACGTGGTGGCAAATCACCCGTTTTCGCTTTACCTGGATAATAAAAATCCATTGGCAAAACACCAATTAGGCCCGAATCATAAAATACGTCACGATCAATGCCCATCCACTCTCTCAGTCGGTCGCCACTCTTATCATTGAACGATACGCCCGTCTGTTCAACCTTCAACCCCGGCGCTTGCCCAATGATTAAAATCCGGACATCTTGCCCGACCATGTAAATTGGTTCGAGACCTCGCTCAGTGAATGATTGATTCCGTGGGTCAGCCATAATCTCTGCTTTTAAGTCCATTTCCCCGCCTCCTTATTACTGCTATCATAGCAAACAAAAGCAAAACGCTCACACCAACTAATTTCAGTGCGAGCGTTTTATTAGGCATTCAATTTTACTAACACGACCAGCCAAAGTACTAACATAACGCCAAAAAGTATATCTAGCAGCGTCCAAAACTTTGTTTGCTGTTTACGTGTCATCATCAGCGCTATCCAGACCACCACTGTCACCACGAATAACGTCACAATTGCTGACATCGTCCCACCTCCTCATCATAAACCGTACCCCATAAACTTATGATACACTTGGTCGCCTTGCGCACTCAATGCCTCGTCGTTGTCACTTGTAAACGTCACCTAAAAATAAATTGAAAATGAAATAAGACTTCATTAAATCAACGTTATATAATATACGTCATGTATACAATACTGTTTCATCAGATTGCCACATTAACAATTCAAGGAGGTAATCATGCAATTCACTGACTCTGACATTCAAATTTTTCAAGCATTCGCTAAAGTCGCCCAACGTACCGCATCATTTTCTGATATTACAATCAAAGCGATTGCTGATGAGGTCGGCATCTCACGCCAGGCCATGTATCAAAGTCATTTTCGCAATACCGACGAGCTATTAACATCGTTGTATTACTATGTTGATCAAGATATTCAGGATGAAATTAAAGCGGTTGTCACAGAGCGGGCTGGTAGTCCATCTATCATTCATCACCTGGTTTATGCTGTATTACCACTGATTTATGACAAACGTGGCTTCTTTCAAATCCTTTATTCTGATAAAATCAATTCCACTTGGAACGGCTTTATGGAAGACCGTTACAGTGATTTACTACTACCACTGTTTCAAGATCGCTTACATATGGGCGTGGTTGTCCCAGCGACTGTGCAATCTAAAGTAATTATCCATGAATTCATTGGCCTTGTGTCAATCTGGATGAATCAAACTGAGCCGGTCTTACCAGAGGCCTTCGCGCCAATTTTGATTTACGCCCTGAACAATTCTGCTAGCACAATGATCAATAATTAACACCATAAGAAAAAGCAGCTAAGTGTCGTTAGCTGCTTTTTTGTGTATGGTTATCTAATTTAGGTGTGTTTAGAAGCTAAACTTATTGCCTTCGTCAGCCTTAATGTAGTTTGACGTCAAGCCTTCACCTTCCAAGTATTCACGGAATGGTACTAGGTCTTCAGCCTCATACTTGGCCTTGTAGTCTGCAACGACATCTTCACTGTACAAGTTGGTATCCAACTTCAATGTTTCAACTGGAATTGGACGATCCTTTGTAATCTTGGCATCCACTACCACTACACGACCTTGCTTGTAGTAATCAACCGCTTCTTGCATAACGCGATCAATATCTTCAATGCGGTTAACCGTCAAACCAACGGCACCTTGTGCCTCACCAACCTTGGCGTAATCAACGTCAGTGAAATCAACGCCGAAGTTGTACTCGTTAGTATCCTCATACTTGTTCTTAATGAAGCCGTATTCTGTGTTGGTAAAGACGACATTGATAACTGGCATGTCGTAACGAACGTTCGTAACCACATCAGGGTATGTCATTGAAAAGGCACCATCACCGATGATGTTCCAAACTTGACGGTCTGGGTACGTGTTCTTTGCCCCGATTCCACCAGGCAAAGCGATTCCCATCGTCGCGAACAATGGTGATGTTCGCCACATGTTCTTAGGATTCATGTGCAAGTGACGCGTTGACAATTGGGTCACGTCACCGACATCAGTTGAGAAGATGGCATCTTCATCAGCCAACTTGTTAATCGCATTGTAGACTTGGTAAGCCTGCAATGGGCCTTCTGTCTTCTGCTCCAACTTGTTCATGTAATCGCGCCAGTTTTGCACGTTCTTAACGTTTGCACGCCACCAAGCGTTTTCTTCAACAGGGGCCACCTTTGCCAACAACGCTTCAAGCGTCTTACCTGCATCCGCCAAAATGGCAACGTCCGTTTCGTGACGCTTACCAAGCATTGCTGGGTTCGCATCAACTTGCACAAACTTCTTAACGTTACGGAACGTCCCTTCAACTTCTGAGAATGGGAAGTTTGTTCCCATAAACAATACTGTATCAGCTTCCAATACCGTTTCGTTAGCTGGCTTCCAACCAACACGGAAGGTTGAACCCGTCAATGCCTCAAAATCCCAGTCGAAGTTATCAAAATTCTTACCCGTCGTAATGACTGGTGCCTTAATCTTACGTGACAACTCTTGGACTAAATCACCGTGGCCTTGTGTACCAAATCCAGCATAAATCACTGGACGCTCAGATTCAGCCAAAATGTCGACAACCGCATCGATATCAGCTGCTTGTGGCTCAACTGGTCGGTAGTTTTGGAACTTAGGACCTGATGAATACAATGGTGATGAGTAAATTGAAGCGGCGTCAAGTTCTGCAAACCCAAAGTCAGCAGGGACTTCAAGTACCGCAACACCATGTTGTGAGATAGCCGTACGAATGGCATCATCCACCAAGTGTGGCAATTGTTCAGCCGTTGCGACACGTCGGTTATAAACCGCAATATTTTCATACATTGGATTTTGGTTTAGCTCTTGGAATGAATCCATATTCAATTCGCGAACTGGCTTTGAACCTAGGATGGCCAACACGGGGATGTGATCCATTGCGGCATCATACAACCCGTTAATCAAGTGGGTCGCACCTGGTCCCCCTGAACCAACTGTTACCGCAATTTTACCACCGAACTTGTATTGCATAACGGCAGCCATGGCACCAATTTCTTCGTGCTTCACTTGAATAAACTTAATGTTGTTTTCTGGATTTCCCATTGCATTCATCAAGCCGCTAAGCGTACCTGATGGAATACCGTACATGGTGTCAATCCCCCAACCTTCCATGACTTTCAATGCTGCTAATCCTGCAGAAATCTTCGTATCTGACATTTCAATGCCCCCCATAAATTTAAAGCAAACGTTGTAAGCGCTTTCTTGTTTACATTGTATTTTAAGTAAGCATCGATTGTCAAGTTTCTGGGACTATTCACGAACCGAAATTGAAACATTCCGCTGTTTCATGCGGACGAAATGCTTCGCGACTTTACTCAACTGTTAGTAGGCTATCGTAGAGGTGATTAACAAGATCCACATTCGTGTGTGCCTTGGTTGTATCTTCGTTGCTTAACCAAATAACTATGTTTTTACCATCTTTGCTCATCTTAACTGACGGTTCAAAGCCTAAAATAATCCCGTGCATCCGGTAGGCATTGCCATCATCGTACATCCCACTCGCATAGGTTTCATTAGGTGCCAGTCGCATCATTGCATTAAATTGCAGCTTTGAAATAATCTTGTTGCTTAACTCATCTCGCAGTAATTTATAGAGATTACCCGTCGTCATCTCAATACTACCGGTCCCAATTTCTCGGTTAAAGATATTCGGATTATCAAAATAAGCTGTCCCATCTGCCCCGTAGTTTGCTGTCTTATATGGACTGTCAATGAAGTCGTTGTAGTCCGTATAATCGATATGATGTTGGCCCTTGAACGTTTCCTTTAATAAATCGGCATAAGAACGACCAGTAACCTGGCGCAAGATGCCAACTAACGCGACGTAATTACCAGCTGAATAGTACCAAGCCCCACGTTGATCCATCACCAACTGTGATAACGCATACTTTTCATAGCCTGCTTCATCAAGCGTGGCTTCCGTTTTGCCTATTTGATTATAACCAGCTGTCATATTCAACAATTGCTGTACAGTAACGGTGTTGGCTGCCGGTAATTGTGGTAAATATTGGCTCACCTTATCAGTTAACTTAATCTTCCCCGCTGCCACTTGTTGCATCACGAGCAATGCCGTTAGATTCTTCTGGAGCGATGCAATCCCATACAAAGATTGGGTTGTCGCTGGCTGGTTAGTCTGCTTATTCGCCAGACCATATCCCTGATTGAGAATGATTTTACCGGCTTTGGCCACTAATAATGTGCCACTTCGACCAGTCGCTTTGACTTGCTGGTCAATCGATTTGGCCAAAACTGACTGTGGTTGCACGGGCGCGTTTATATTTTGCTTAACCACCGGTTTATGAATTTTCCGAACCTTTGGTGCTGCTTCGTGGCCAATTACCCCATGCGATAGATAGGTGAACGTACCTCCTGTGACTAAAATCGTCAGGATTGTCGCACCAAGTATTTTACCAACTCCCATAATTTCCCCCTCAACTGCCGTTAGCTGCTCCGGACTAAACATAAGGTAACTAACGCTCTGATATGATGTTGTCAATTATACAACGACGGGCAGTTTTCATTTAGTCACAATTACCCATATTTGTTAAAGATTGCAATAGACGCAAAAAAGCACTTACTACCGAAGTAATAAGTGCTTTTAATGTTTTTTGAATCGTTCCCAATCCAGAAAGTGAAAATCGAAAGATTAACGCTTTGAGACGATTTTGATTACTCTCCATGACCCTAGAATGCCGTTAAATCAACGTTTCTGAGTCATACAAAGTCACCAAAAATCACTGAAAACATATCAATTGCTCCACAAATCGCTCCATGCTTTGCTTGCATACATATCTTTGCACCTTTTTTTGGATAACCAAAACACTCAAATCATCATTGAAAAACTTACTTATTTAATTGTTGAAGCTGATTCTCTAGCTCCATTAAAGCCTTTTTCTTTCTCTTATCGCTCGTCCGGTAAAAACCATTAGCAATACCCATACCGGTTAACAGAATTAGTACAATCACAAATATTAACATAGTATGTTCTTCGACATGCTCTTCTACTAACGAATATGTTTCGGCAATTGCCAGCAACCAACCACCAAGTGCTACATAGAACCAGCCTGTCGCTTTATCCAAAAATCCAATGACCTTACTTAGTTGATCTCGACTCACATTATTTTCAGCTAAGATTTTCAAGGTCCGTTTTTTCTCGTTGCGCACCTTCAATGGCGGTAACAACCAAAGCCATGGTGAAACTTTCTTTTCACTTTGTCCTTTTTGTTCACGAACTACTGATAATTGTTCATTTAACTCCAACAAACCTTGGTACAATGAAAAAGTAAAAATTAACCAAGCACTGCCAAACTCCAATAAGGTTGTCATGATAAATTCCTCTCCACTTAAATAACATCAGTCATTATATTACCGCTAGAAAATAAGAACAATATTTTGCGCCTGGTACTTTTCATCGCATCCCAAACTACTACACCCACAAAAAAGCACCTACTACCGAAGTAATAGATGCTTTTAATGTCGTTAAATCGCAAATTTGAATGGTACTCGATCCACACAATTCCGAAAACGTTGATACAAAGGGCTTTGACTGCTGCCACTATCAAGCTCAACACAACCCAAGTTGCACTATCTCGTCAATTAAAATTACTCGAAGCTGCACTAGGTGTCACTATAATAAATCGCAACCACAAAACAGGCTCCCTCACCCCGGCAGGTATCTATCTGGCTAAGTGAAGACTTAATTGCCCTCGCTGACAAGACGGTGACCAATCTGCAAGACAAAGATGCTCACACTACACAATGTGATCGTGCGGCGTGAGCATCTTTTAAGTGTTTGCAATCATTATCAATACTAGACTTCTTGAGCCGTCGGACGAATAATCATATCCGTAATTGACACGTGCTTTGGTTGATCTACGACATACGCCACTGCATTGGCAATATCTTCTGGATCCAACACATTCATACGCATCTCTTCTTGTGAGACATGCTTAAACATTTCATCCATCGCTGCTTGCATTTCAGGATTATCCAAAGTGCTCATCAACTCAGTTCCCACTGAACCTGGTGAAACAATCGTTGAACGGATACCATGCAAGCGCTCCTCTTGACGAAGGCCTTCCATGATAGCACGAACAGCATACTTCGTTCCGTTATAGACAGCTGATTCAGGATAAACAACGTGGCCAGCAACAGAGTCGGTTGTGATAATCAACCCATCATTTTGTTCTTGCATAATTGGCAATGCCGCTGCAATACCATGCAAAACACCCATAATGTTAATGTTGATTTCCTTTTCCCAGTTTTCAAACTTTGCGTCTGCCAACTTTTCACGTGGCATGATACCAGCATTGTTGTACAAAACATCCAAACGGCCAAACTTTTCTACGGCTAGGTCAATCAAAGCCTTAACTTGATCCTTATCCGTCACATCAGTTGCTTGATAAATAACGTTATCGCCACCAATTTCGGATGCAATTTCCGCCAAACGCTCCTCGCGTCGCGCCCCCAAAACCAGCTTGGCTCCCTTTGAAGCAAGTAGCTTAGCGGTTGCAGCACCGATACCAGATGACGCACCTGCAATAACAACAACTTTATTTTCAATCGTCATTTTGTGACTCCTTTTAATCATATTTCACAATAAACAGTCTAAAAGATAATCCTTACATAAGGTAAACATCATCCGTACAGCAATAATAACATGTGCGGCCAAACCATTACCAATACCTTTGTTTTATGGTGAACTATAACGAAAAGTTATCATATGACCTTAGTCAGCCACTACCGCCGTGACACCGGATGTCTTTCAAATGTTAATGGATAAAGAACCAACTGAGTTTGGGCACATCTTTGATACAGATAATTTTCAGCATGCGGCTTTATTGAAGAAGCTTTTGTTAAATTCAGTGCGCTAAAAAAGACGACCCACAACATAAAGTCATGAGTCGTCTTAATTTTTTGATTCGTATTAAGTAGGTTGAAGCACCATGTTTCCCATGATGTTTCCCACAAACTCTCGAATTCGTTGATATACCGCTGTTTCCAGCAAGTTGATATTAACGCTTTGAGAATTGTGAAGCCTTACGGGCCTTCTTCAAACCTGGCTTCTTACGCTCCTTCATACGAGCGTCACGAGTCAACAATCCAGCCTTCTTCAAAGCTGCACGGAAGTCAGGATCCACTTGCAACAAAGCACGTGAGATACCGTGACGGATGGCACCAGATTGACCTGAGAAACCACCACCGTTTACGTTAACCAAAACATCGTAGTTTCCTAGAGTTTCAGTAACGTTGAATGGTTGTACCATAACCTCACGCAAGTTAGCGAAAGGAATGTATTGTTCAGCTGAACGACCGTTGATCGTGATGTTACCGTTACCAGGTACCAAACGTACGCGGGCAACAGAGTTCTTACGACGGCCAGTTCCGTAGTATTGTACTTGAGCCATAATTAACTATTCTCCTTTCGTTAAATTAAATAAGGTTAGTGATATCCAACACTTCAGGGTTTTGTGCTGCGTGTGTGTGCTCTGAACCAGCAAACACGTGCAACTTCAAACCTTGTTGGCGACCAAGAGTACCCTTTGGCAACATACCGTGAACTGAAAGCTCGATCAAACGTTGTGGGTTCTTCTCTCGCAAATCACCGGCCTTGCGCTCCTTCAATCCACCTGGGTGGTTTGAGTGGTGGTAGTAAATCTTGTCCGTTGCCTTCTTACCAGTCAAAGCGACCTTTTCGGCGTTGATAACGATAACGTTATCACCCGTGTCGACGTTTGGCGTGAAAGTAGGCTTGTTCTTACCACGCAAGATTGATGCTACGACAGTTGACAAACGTCCCAATGCAATATCAGTTGCATCGATGACGTACCACTTGCGATCGATCTCACCTGGCTTTGCCATATAAGTTGTACGCATGGAAATTTCCTCCAATATTCTGTTTGTTTACTTTACCAATAATTAAAAAAGTCGTACCAGGACATTCCCATTGCGGTGTGGTAAACAATACCGAGATTTATCTTACCTTTTTTCTACCGAAACGTCAACGGAAATACGCCCTAGATTTGAACTATTTGCTTGTTTTCGTGCTTTTTAATAGTCAACCGACATTAAATAGAGGCCCTGTGCTGGCGCTGTAAATCGCGCTTGTTGCCGATCTTTTACGGCAAACAATCGCTGAATATCATCAACCGGCCGTGACCCGTTACCAATTTCCAGCAAAACGCCGACCATGATGCGAATTTGATTATACAAAAAACCATTCCCAGTAAATTCAAACCAAATTTCATCCTCTTCCGGTTTCTCCCACATCTTAGCAGAATAGACCGTACGCACCGTTGTTTTTTGCTGGAACCCAGACGCAACAAAACTCAACCAATCGTGCTCTCCCACATAATCACCAATCGCCTGCTGCATCAATGACGTATCAATGCGACGATGCCAATGCCCCGTATAATTACGTTTAAAGGGATCAATGAACTCTGTCGTCGACAACCGATAGCGATACGTCTTATTGTGTGCACTAAATTGTGCGTGGAACGACTCATCAACCTTTTCAACTGACTTAATGCCAATGTCATAAGGCAACATGGTTGATAACCCTTTTCGAACCGCTTCATTTGGAATATCAAACGGTAAGTCAAAATGGACAACCTGCCCTTGCGCGTGTACTCGCGCATCAGTTCGGCCCGAGCCTTGCACCCGAATGTGGTCCGCTGGATCTTTAGCCATCTTATTGACGACCTTCTCCATTTCTAATTGCACTGTTCGTTTCCCAGGTTGCACTTGCCACCCGTAAAATTCAGTACCATCGTATGAAATTGTCGCTTTATAGCGCGGCATATTCAACACCTCTTACTTCATTTTTATAGCCATTTAGTCGCGATGAGTAACACCGTAAACACAATGAACCCAATTACCGCAATGGTATCTTGCTTTTGCCAGGTTAAGACACGGTACTTCGTGCGGTTATCACCACCACGATAACCACGTGCCTCCATGGCATCCCCCAATTCAATTGCTCGCTTGATCGCGTTGATAAACAAAGGGATTAGGAGGGGCACAAATGCCTTAATGCGACTAATAATATTACCCTCATTAAATTCAACCCCACGGGCACGCTGTGCGTTCATAATCGACTCTGCTTCGTCCATGAGCGTTGGCACAAAGCGGAGCGCAATTGATAGCATTAACGCCAACTCAGCCACTGGGAAGCCAACCTTCTTCAAGGGTTGCAACAAACTCTCCATCGCATCAGCGACTGCCAACGGTTGCGTTGTTAACGTCAAGATGGTTGAAAACATGATAATCAACATAAAGCGGACGAAGACCGCGATACTATTCGTCACACCATCAGTCGTGATGGTTAGAAAAGCCCAATGCCACAGGACGTCACCAGTTTGAACAAAGAATAATTGCAATAAGGTTGTGATAAACATCAAAAACATCAGTGGTCGAACGCCACGAATAAAGACGCCCACACCAAGTCCCGTCAACAAAATTGATAGTAGCGTGAACGCAATCGCCACGACATACCCCGCCACATTATTCGCAAAGAATACAACGAAAATGAAGGCGACACTCAAAATCAATTTTGTCCGAGCATCTAAACGATGAATCCAAGAATTCCCTGGCATATAACGGCCAATAATCATATTAGTGAACATGTGCTGACCCTCCTAACTGCTCGGCCAATTGATCAGCTAGTGCATCGATATCCAACACCGCATCTAACGTGACACCTTTTGTCGCCAACTTATCGGCGAATTGCTTGGCGATTGGTACATCAAGTTGCTTCTCTTGTAACCAGGCCACGTCATCAAAAATCTTTGCTGGTGTGCCCTCTTTGACAACCGTACCACCTTCAAAAACAACCACATGATCCGCATATTGGGCCACATACTCCATCTGGTGTGTGATTAATACAACCGTCAAATGACGTTCCTTCTGCAGACGCGCAAACAAGGTCATTAACTCTTCTTGCCCCGCTGGATCAAGTCCAGCAGTTGGTTCATCTAGAATCAGCAAATCTGGCTCCATTGCGAGCACGCCAGCAATGGCGACTCGCCGCATTTGACCACCTGATAATTCAAATGGCGAGCGTTCATCGTACTTTTCGGCCATCCCAACCGTCCGAAGCGCGCGCTTTGCGGCCGCTTCAGCTTCAGTAGCCGTCTTACCAAAGTTCTTTGGCCCAAACATCACGTCTTTTAAAACGGTTTGTTCAAACAGTTGCGCTTCTGGAAATTGAAATACCAACCCAACGTGCGCACGCATCTTATTCAACTCTTTGGGCTTCGTCGTTGGCACAATCCGTTGCTCGGCAATTGTAATCTCACCAGCAGTTGGGATAACCAGGCCATCTAAATGTTGCACCATCGTTGATTTACCTGAGCCGGTGTGACCAATCACAGCCGTAAACTTACCCTCTGGCATCGTAAAATTGACATCATGCAGGCCTTGGGTCGCGAATGGTGTATTTAATTGATACGTAAATCCTACTTGGTTGAAATTGATTGCCATAACCAATCCACCATCCCTTCTGTCGTCAAATATGACGCAGGGACGTCAATGCCACGTTCCCGCAATTTTTCCTTAAGTTGCTCAGCAAATGGGACGGCTAAGCCAAACTCGCGCAGCTTATCCGCATTTGCAAAAACCTGTGCTGGTGCGCCCGTCTCAATCAAATCACCATCATTAATGACCACGACACGATCAGCACTCGCCGCTTCTTCAATATCGTGTGTAATTGATAGGACAGTCAATTCATCCCCCATCCGGGTCTTCAGTTCGTGCACCAGCGCAATCATTTCACGACGGCCCTTAGGATCTAACATGGCTGTCGCTTCATCAAGAATCAAAATTTTAGGTTGAATAGCAAGAACCGATGCAATCGCAACACGTTGCTTTTGCCCACCCGATAAACGTGCAGGTTCGCGGTCAGCAAACGCCGCCATTTGGACCTCAGTCAACGCAGCTTGCACCCGTGTAATCATTTCTTCACGGGCAATACCTCGATTTTCAAGTCCAAACGCCACATCATCAGCAACTGTTGCGCCAACAAATTGGTTATCAGGGTTTTGGAACACCATGCCAACCATATCGCGAATGGCCCACATATTCTCTTCTGTCACTGGCGTCCCCGCAATCGTGATATCTCCTGCAGTGGGCGCCAATAGGTAATTCAGTAATTTTGCTAAGGTCGACTTACCTGACCCATTATGTCCAATAATTGCCACCCACTCGCCCTGATTAATCGTCAACGATAAATCTTTCAACGCTGGGGTGTCACTATTAGGATATGAGTAAGTCACGTGTGACAACTCAATAATTGGCGTCATGTTTGCGCCCCCTTTTATTTTCTAATACTTACAATAATAACAAACAACCGCTTGCTTTTGTTTAGTTTGAGGATGTTTGTTTGTCGGTTACAATAGAAGACAGAGGAATACCATTATGTCTGATATTGATTTAACCCGGTCAGCCGATTATCGTAACGTGACGGACTTTTACAAAGGCAAGTCTGACGATGAAATTCGCTCTGACCTTGACCAACGCCGCGGCGAAATGATTTCAATTATGCAAAATCTCAGCCACGACTTCAACAAAGCTTCTGCCGTACGTAATAGTAACGCCTTTGGTATGCGCAAGCTCATTTTTTTAAACCCTGAAAATCCGGCTATTCCAGACGCCCCAGAAGGGATCAAAAAATGGGACCGGCGCGGGTCTTTGGGCACACAAAATTATGAGCACATTGAACATCGGCGGGTAACTGATTACCAAGCTGTTTTTGACCAGTTGCATGCCGACGGCTATACCATTTACGCCGTCGACAACACACCAGGTTACCAACCACAGTCGTTATATAACGTGACCTTCCCGGCAAAATCAGCCTTTCTTTTCGGTGAAGAACGACTCGGCTTAGCTGATGACCTCATCGCAGCAGCTGATGCCATGATTTATATTCCACAGTACGGTAGTGTTCGTTCAATCAACGTGAGTGTCGCTCACGGAATCATTGCCGCCTTCTATGC
>ERZ894226.174-NODE-174-length-48443-cov-11.779449_pt1 | contig 48443 bp, 49 predicted proteins | sample MGYA00380294_ERZ894226 | MGnify/ENA primary metagenome ERZ894226 (study PRJEB32331, sample SAMN06328434) | human gut metagenome | biome: human gut microbiome; feature: stool | host: Homo sapiens | collected 2014-10-29 ... | reverse complement strand
CGATTATATATCATTTGATTTAATATGCTTTTTTTATCATTCATATATTTATACGGTGCTGTTCTCTTAAAGTACAAGCCATATATTTTTAATAATAAATTATATTTCATTCCTGAATGTGCAAAGTATTTCATGCTAGGTCTATTCATAGAATATATTAGTTCTTTGTCAAATTTCTTATACCATTTACGTATCCCCTCGTACAACGGAACGCTTATCCACCGTAATTCTTCATCTGGAAACCCTGCTCTGCCACATTTTAAAGCATACTCTATAAAAAAATTTTTAATATATACTAAATAAATCACAGATGTATGTCTCAAACAACATCCAAATTCTCCGTATAAGTCGTTTAATGTTCTTGAAATTTCCACAAGTGTTTTATAAGTATAACAACTCGCTGGCGTATAGACTTTCTTGCCAATATTTTCAGGAATTAATGACTTTTCATCTTCTGTAACACATAAATCTTCATACTGAAATAATATATGGATTTCTTTCCTTATTTGGGTTATTCCCTTATATTTTCTTTTTGAAAGTTCACTTGCAATTTTCAATTTTTCTGTATATCGCAATTTGAAATTTCCTAATAAATGTGTTAATAAAGTAGTTATCAAAGCAACCGCAAAAGATATCGCAGCTGTTACAATTTCGCTTTGATATGTAACAAATAAATCTTTCATATCCCTTCCTCATTTAGTACTTCAATATATAATTATTAATGTATTAAAATCCATCTATTACCTCTCTCGCAAACTTTCTACTTACCAAATTCGTTTGTAATATCCGTTTAGATATTCTTTGTCTTCCCAACAATGTAATCGATTAGGCAACCGGTGTAAAATAAATCATTATTTTTTAGGCTTTCTCGCCCTTTTACCATTATAACTCCACTCTTTCTATCCAAAGTACTGTTGCATGAGACTGTCGAATAACTTCTGTGTTTCATCCAGTGCTTTTTGTACTTTAACTTTTAATTTGTCGACTTGGTTGACAAAATTAATAAAGTTTTTCTGTTCTTTCATAGGTGGAACTATTAATTTCAGCGAATTGATTGCGTTAAAATTTAATCCAGCCTTTACAGCACTCTGATTTTTAGCTGTAAACTGCTCTTTTCCAGCAGGACTTTCCATATAGTGAGCTACAAAAAGTGGATTCAACACTTCCTTATTTACCCTAATACAGGATAAGTGTTGATTTATATACGCACCGTGTTCAGCAATTTCTTTAGTAACAACACCTGTTCTCCCAAGATCTGCTGTAATACTAATAAGAAGATCTCCTTCTTGTACTTTAGTCCTTTTTGCTTCTGCATTATCTGGTGCGTTAACAGGTTGCATATTATCAGTAATAATATGGCAATCTTTTACGTTCTTTATTGTGATAAACCATTCTCTTCCATCATTAACACAATATTGCGCCCATCCACGAGAACCAGATGTTAACGAAGTAATATGCTCAGAAAGCTGATGAATCGGATACTTCTTAGGGTTTTTGATTGGATCACCAAACATCTCGACAAATCGGGCTTTGATGAGTTCATCCAACTTTTTCATTTCCTGCTGACACATTTCTTTAATTGCAACTATCTTGTTTAGCTGGTTTACAATTTCTTGTTGTTTTGCTAATGGTAAATCTGGAATTTGCATTTTTCTCATTGTTGCCTGCGTTAATTTCTGACGTGTTGCTCCATTTACTAATCCATTCGTGTCATAAAACATTAATGAATAGCACAAAAAATCGACATCAAGTCCTTCTTTAGGCTTTAAAACATGAGCGTGATTATTCACCCAACATTTTCCAGACACTCTATAAGCTATAGATCTTGTTTTTGATCCAAAATTTCCACCGTCTTCTGCCAAAAGCACAAGCTCGTCATCAAAGATATACTCTGCCACATAATCTTGTACTCCATTAGCACCATAATATGGATAAGGTCCTTCCTTTCTGTCTGTTGCTGTAATTGGAAATCTCTTTGAATCGAGTATTTCGCAGCAATTCTCTAACAGCATTGTTTTCATCTCTCATCCCACACAAACCCGAATTTTCGAATCTGTCATCCTTTCTTCTATAATCCCAACAACCTCTCCAACTCATCCATTTCTTTTCCAATCTCCAGCTCCAGTTCCCGGATATTGGCCATGATTTCTGATGTTGGCGGATATTCCACTGGAGTGTATTCGATTTCTTTATATTTATTAATACTGAGATCATAGTCATTTTCCACAATATCTTTTTTGGGTACCATAAATGACTGGTCTGTTCGCTTCCGTTCTGCTTCTTTATCAAGATTTTTGAAACGCTCTATAATATCCGGAATATCATTTTCTGTAACCGGAGTACGTTTATCGTCCAGACTGAATCCGTCTGCTTTCATATCGTAGAACCATACCTGATCGGTTCCGCCATGTTCTGTTTTTGTAAAAATAAGGATTGCTGTGGATACTCCTGCATAGGGTTTAAATACACCGGAAGGCATAGATATTACAGCTTCCAGTCTCTGATTTTCAACAATTTCCTTTCGGATGGATTTATGCGCCCGTGATGATCCGAAAAGTACACCATCTGGTACAATACAAGCGCATCTTCCTCCAATTTTCATAATCCTCAGGAACAAAGCAAGAAATAAAAGTTCCGTTTTCTTTGTCTTACAAACCTTAAGAAGATCTCCGGAAACAGATTCTGCATCCAGGCTTCCTTTAAAAGGTGGGTTTGCCAGCACAAGAGAATACTGATCTTTATCTGCATTCTGATCAGATAAGCTGTCCCGATACTCAATATAAGGATTTTCTATTCCGTGAGTCATCATATTCATGGCTCCAATACGAAGCATGGTGCGGTCCATATCGTATCCATGGAACATATAATTCATATAATGATCTTTTTTCTGTTTATCATAAAAAATTTCTTCTTTTCTTTTTTCTTTCAGATATTCTCCTGCTGCAACCAGAAATCCGGAGGTTCCACATGCCGGATCACAGATAATCTCATCACTGGACGGATCCATCATCTCAACCATCATCCGGATAATATGTCTTGGTGTACGAAACTGTCCATTTCGTCCGGACTGGGCTATTTTTGAAAGAAGATATTCATATACATCTCCTCTGACATCTGCTGTCTGGATTTCATTCATAAGTTTGTAAATTTCATCCAGAGAATCCACCACTTTGGATAAAAGGAGTGGTGTCGGGAGCTTAAATATCGCATCGCCCATATATTTGGAATATGCACTGTTTTTATCATTATGAAGATTTTTTATAAACGGAAATACCCATTCCTGCATGATCATATACATTCTATCTGCCGGAAAATCATGGAATACGGACCATTTCAGCTGGCTTCCATCAATTGTTCTCTCACCTATTTTTGCTTCTCCGGAAAAAATACTCTGAAATGGTAAGCCAAGCATTGCACTTTCTCTTGCACGCATATTATCGGAATCATCCAGATCATGAATAAACATCAGGTATGTAATCTGCTCGATTACTTCCAGTGGATTGACAAGTCCTCCTGCCGCAAATATATCCCATAAACCATCTATTTTATTTTTTAATTCACCAGTGATCATTTTTTATCTCCCATCTATCGTTCATTATTCCAGGTATATTTCGTATACCTGCCACCGCCGATTTTTAAAATTTTTTCTGCTGTCAGTAATTCTGCCAGTGTTCTCTGTATCGTTACCACACTGATATCCGGACATTTTTCTGCGATTTCCTTTTTTGTAATTGTACCCGGATTATTTTTTATAATCTCTTCTATTCGCTTTGGTTTTGATATATTCTGCGTTATCAGTAGTTTTATCCTTGAAGAAAATTCTCTATACGCTCCTACGATAACGCCAAGCATATATTTTACAAATGGTATATAATCATTGTTATTCTCATACCAGTTCTCAGAACTTTCCCTTAAACATTCATAGTATAATTCCTTTGAATTTTCTATCATTCTCTCGATACTGATATATTTTCCCACAATATAGCCGGATCTGTACAAAAGTAACAGTGTAAGTAAACGGCTCATTCTTCCATTGCCGTCATTAAACGGATGTATGCATAGGAAATCCAGAATAAACATCGGAATCAAAAGAAGTGGATCTATTTCTCCTGTTGCCATTGCCTCTTCAAATGCTCTGCATAGTTCTTCCATTGCTTCCGGTGTTTCCCAGGCCGGTACTGGTTTAAACCGTATTTTTTTTATTCCCTGAGAATCTTCTTCCTCAATGACATTATCTGCAGTTTTATATTTCCCTCCAATATTGTAACTTTCAAATTTATACAAATCTCTGTGAAGCTGTAAAATAATCGCAGACTTTGGTGGGATATGGTCATGGCTTTCATGAATTGTATTCAATACATCTCTGTATCCGGCAATTTCCTGTTCATTTCTTGTCCTTGGCCTTGTTTTGTCTTTTACCAATTCCCGCAATCTGCTGTCTGATGTATAAATACCTTCTATTTTGTTGGAACTTTCCGTACTTTGAATCTTGGCGATTTCAACTAATTGTGTAAGAGTATCTGCTTTGGCCTCAATAAAAAGAGTTTGTTCTCCTTTAAATTCATGTATCTGTGTCAGGTAAGATACAATTTCAGGAGTCAACAGATTTTTCCACTTTTCCCGATAATCAAACTGTCTCATATATTTTTCATCACCTTCTTTATAACTCTTTTGGGATTTTATTTACTTCAAGTATATAAATCAATCTTATCATTGTCAACTTTAATTTGATCATTTTCGCAAGAATGATTAAATTGAAAATGAAATGATAAAATTAAAAAGCCCAACAACAAATGCTTCTGCACGGATCTTCAGCATTTACTGTCGGACTTTTATCCTTTTTATTCCTTTTTGAAATATATCACAATATCACATTTTGGGGCAAAAGATTATTCTACGTGGTCTTTCAGGTACTCTGCACGCCCCTCTTCGTAGAGGTTATTTCCCTCGCTGTCAATGATGACTACAAGCGGCATGTCTTCCACATAAAGCTTGCGGAGTGCTTCTGCGCCCAGGTCTTCGTAAGCGATAAGCTCTGCTTTTTTGATGCATTTTGCAAGAAGTGCTCCTGCACCGCCGATGGCTCCGAAATATACGCCGTCATATTTCTTCATGGCGTCTACGACTTCCGGAAGGCGGGCGCCTTTTCCAATCATTCCTCTGGCGCCTACGGACATCATGGTCGGTGCATAAGCATCCATACGGCCGCTGGTCGTAGGGCCTGCAGAGCCGATGACTTCACCTGGTTTTGCAGGAGTCGGGCCTACATAGTAAATAGTAGCGTCTGTAGGGTCAAAAGGAATCTTTTCTCCTTTTGCAAGGGCCTCGCACATTCTCTTATGACCTGCATCACGGGATGTATAGATGGTTCCTGTCAGTAAAACCTGGTCGCCTGCATGGAGAGTTCTTGCCAGCTCTCTTGTCAGAGGCAGTGTGATCTTTCTTCTTTCCATATTAAAGCACCTCCGTTTTATGACGTGTTACATGGCAGTTGATATTAACTGCACATGGCATACCTGCGATATGAGTAGGCATAGTCTCGATGTTCAGTCCGATGGCTGTGGTCTTTCCGCCAAAGCCCTGAGGTCCGATACCAAGCTTGTTGATCTTCTCCAGCATCTCTTTCTCAAGGTCTGCATAGTAAGGATCCGGGTTCTCTGTATTCAGAGGGCGCATCAGTGCTTTCTTTGCAAGAAGTGCACATTTATCAAAAGTTCCTCCGATACCAACACCAACTACCATAGGCGGACATGGATTCGGACCTGCGGTTTCTACAACCTCAAGAATGAAATCCTTGATTCCCTGAAGGCCAGCAGATGGCTTGAACATACGGATCTGGCTCATATTCTCGCTTCCGAAGCCTTTTGGTCCTACAGTTACTTTCACCTGATCTCCAGGAACGATCTCTGTATAGATCATAGCCGGTGTATTGTCACCTGTGTTTCCACGGCGTACCGGATCCTTGACAACGGATTTTCTCAGGTAACCTTTATCGTATCCGCGGCGTACACCTTCATTGATGGCATCATTTAAATCTCCGCCTGTAAAGTGGACATCCTGGCCAATTTCAAGGAATACGCATGCCATTCCGGTATCCTGACAGATCGGAACATTCTCACTGTCTGCGATATCAAAATTCTCGATAATGTTATCAAGGACACCTTTTGCGATCTCGCCGTCCTCGCAGGCACGGCAGGTTTTGATAGCATCCTTCACATCTTCCGGGAGATGTTCATTGGCTTCGATACAGAGTTTTTCGATAACCTCTGTAAGTCTGGTTACTTCGATTTCTCTCATAATAGACTCCTTTCGCTTATCTCATATGTTTTTATTATCATAACATATTGTTAACGTTCGTGGCGGGCATATTTCGGCAGAAGCATAGGAGATACGTCTCCTGTATCAACTCCTGCATTTTTCAGTTCCTCTTCATATTTTCTGATATGATCCAGATTCATGGTGCCAAGCTCTACCTCTTTGCATTTGGCAGCTGCTTTTTTACCTGCATTTCGTCCGAATACAATTACATCAAGAAGAGAGTTGCCCATCAGTCGGTTTCTTCCGTGGATTCCGCCTGCTGCCTCTCCTGCAACCAGAAGGTTCGGGATTTCTTTTGTAAAGCCGTCCCCGTTAATCTCAAGACCACCGTTCTGATAATGAAGGGTCGGATAGATCACGATCGGAACTTTTCTCATATCAATGCCGTAGTTCATGTACATACGGAACATGGCAGGGATCCTCTTTTCGATAGTTCCCTCACCGCCCAGGATCTCGATCATCGGAGTATCCAGCCATACACCCTTTCGTCCACCTGGAACTTCCACGCCACGGCCTTCCTCACACTCGCGGATAACACCGGAAGCATTTACGTCACGGGTTTCCAGCGGATGGATATAAGCTTCTCCGTTTGCATTTACAAGCTGTGCACCAACGGAACGAACCTTCTCTGTTACCAGGGCACCAAGGATCTGTGACGGATAGATCGCACCTGTTGGATGATACTGGATAGAATCCTGGTAAAGAAGGGAAGCGCCTGCTCTGTATCCAAGCACGAGTCCGTCAGCAGTTGCTCCGTAGTGGTTGGAGGTCGGGAATCCCTGATAATGCATTCTTCCTGCACCACCGGTTGCAATTACAACTGTTTTTGCTCTTGCAACGGAATAGTCTCCGGTTTCCATGTTGAGAAGGACTGCACCGGCAGTCTGACCTTTTTCATCCTTCAGAAGTTCTACAGCGGAGGTAAATTCCACTACCGGGATCTTAAGATTTAAGACCTCATCACGGATAGTACGCATGATCTCTGATCCGGAATAATCCTTTGCAGCATGCATTCTCTTTCTGGAGGTACCGCCGCCATGTGTAGTGACCATGGTTCCGTCTTCTGCTTTATCAAACTCAACACCAAGGTCGTTGAGCCATTTGATCGCATCCGGCGCTTCCATTACCAGTCTTTTTACAAGCTCCGGTTTTGCGGCAAAATGTCCGCCTCCAAAGCAGTCCAGATAATGCTGTACCGGGGAATCATTTTCTTTATCTGCTGCCTGGATCCCGCCTTCTGCCATCATGGTGTTGGCATCACCGATACGGAGTTTTGTAACGATCATAACGTTGGCACCTGCGTTGTGAGCCTCGATGGCACAGGAAGAGCCTGCTCCGCCACCGCCAATGATCAGTACATCTACATCATAATCGATTTTTGTAAGATCGATTTTTTCGTTGAGCAGACGGCTTTCCGAATGGAGCATTTTTGTCAGTTCCAGTGGTGCTTTCTGTCCCTTGTTCGGTCCTACCTTGATCTCTGCAAATGCATCCGGGTTATAGTCCGGATGAAATTTTTTGAGAAGAGCATCTTTCTCATCTGCACTCAGACGTCTTGGCTCTGTTGCCATACGCTCCGCTCTTGTAGCCTCTACCTTTTTGATGGATTCCATCATATTTTCTGGATATGGTGCATACATGTTTTACGCCCTCCTACTTCTCGATTTCTCTGCTGTTGTAAAGTTCCTGCATCTCTGTGATCGGCTTCTGCATGATCTTCTCGATCATATCGTCAAATTTGCCCTCGTGGATCTCTTCCACACGTTTCTCCAGATGCTCGCTTTTCGGCGCAATATATTTTCCGGTGAGACGTCTTGCCAGAAGGCCTACCATCGGATGGGAAATTCCTGCCGGACATCTTACGGAACAGCAGCCGCAGCTTACACAGTCAAAGGATTCCTCTGCACATTTTTCAAGCTCGCCTCTCTGAGCATATGCAATATACTGCATGACATTTAAGTCCTGTGTACAGGCCTTTGTGCAGGCATTGCATCCGATGCAGCTGTAGATCTCCGGATAAAGCTCCATCATTACCTGCTGGTTCGGTTTAAGATCTTCTATATTATAAAGTCTCTTGTCTGTAGGGAAGAACGGGATGCTTGCCACATACATGCCTTCCTGCACCTGTGTCTGACAGGCGAGACAGGTTTTCAGCTCATTCTGTCCCTTGATCCTGTAGATGGTCGCGCAGGCACCGCAGAATCCGTGTCTGCAGCCGCATCCTCTTTTTAATGTATAACCGGCATATTCCATAGCTGTCATAATGGTCAGATCACCGGGAACGCTGTATTTTTTACCGAAAAAATATACGTTTACCATATTATTTTCCATGTTGGTGTCCTTTCTTTTATCCAAATCGTACGCCATGTGGAACAGCCATCTCACACGTGCCCGTCGCAACGCTCTGCTGAAACCGCTCCTAAAATGGGCATCTTAGCGAGATGGCTTTTCCACATGGCTGTGTACTGGCTATAACCAGCGCATATATTTGAAAGTTTCTTAAGGTGCAATCTATAACTTAGTACTCATTAGGTAATTCATCCACCTCATCACATCGGAATACCGGGCCGTCTTTGCAGACGTATTTGTCTCCGATGTTGCAGCGGCCGCATTTTCCGATGCCGCATTTCATGCGGAGCTCCAGTGTGGTGTATACCTGATCTCTGGAGAAGCCTAGTTCTTCCAGTCCTGCCAGAACGAATTTGATCATGATCGGCGGGCCGCAGACCAGAGCGGTCTTATTAGTATCAAAGCCAATCTCCTTCAGATAATTCGGAACAAATCCCACATGGCCGTCCCAGCCTTCCTGCTCGCGGTCAATGGTAAGATATACATTTACACCTTCTGTTTTCATCCATACTTCCTGGATTTCCTTAAGCTGCACCAGATCATCTGCGGAACGGGAACCATAGAGAATATCTACTGTTCCGTAATCCTCACGGTTATCCAGCACATAATTGATCACGGAGCGAAGAGGTGCCAGACCGATTCCACCTGCGATAAACAGGAGATTTTTTCCCTTTAACTTATCTTCCACAGGAAAATGATTTCCGTATGGACCCCTAACCGCGATCTCATCTCCAACCTGAAGGCTATGGAGATAGTCGGTAAGGGATCCGCATTTTTTGATACTGAATTCCTGATAATCCTTTACAGTCGGAGAAGAAGTAATGGAAAACATACCTTCACTGACGCCTGGTGCACAGACCATGGCACACTGTCCTGGCATATGCTCGAAAAGCTTTCCACCCTCCGGAGCTTCCACACGGAAGGTTTTTACATCCGGTGTCTCCTGACGGATATCTGTGATCACGCCAACCTTGGGGATCAGCGTATCCAGTGTATAATTTTTATGACAGGTACATTCACTCATTCTTTTCACCTCCCTGTTTTTCAAAGGCCTTGATGACTTTTACGATATTTAAAGATTCCGGACATTTCTCCACGCAGCGGCCACAGCCAACACAGGAGAACATGCCGTCATTATTTAACGGATAATAAACAAGCTTATGCATAAATCTCTGACGGAATCTCTGCATCTGGCTGGTACGGTTGTTTCCGTGAGCCATCATGGTAAAATCAGAATACATGCAGGAATCCCAGCAGCGGTAACGGTGAACACCGTGTCCTGTGTCGTAATCCTTGATATCATAGCACTGACAGGTCGGACATACGAAGGTACAGGTTCCGCAGGCAAGACAAGGCTTGTACAGCTTCTCCCATACAGGAGAATTGAAACGGTCCATGTATTCTTCCTGTGCCCATCCTTCCAGTGAAAGATGTGTATATGGAAGAAGCTCGATAATGTCACGGATCGCCTTCTTTTCCTCTTCTACCTTTGTCTCATCAGCGTCTGCCAAAAGCTCCTTCACAGCTTCTGTCAGAGCATTTCCCTTTTCTGTAAGTGGTTTCCAGAAAAGCTCTCCCTCGATGATCCAGGCTGCAACATCTGCTTCCGGATCTGCAGCGTCAATGCCAAATACTTTACAGAAGCAGCTTTCCTCTGGTTCATGACAAGCAAGAGCTACGATGGTTCCGTGTTCTCTTCTTGCCTGGTAAAAAGTATCCACCGGATCTCCAAGGAACACATTGTCAAGAACCTTCACGCCCTGTACATCACAGGCCCTCATTCCGAATACAACAAAATTCTGTTCTTTCAGTGCCTGAGGCTCAATGTTGATATTCTTTCCATCTTTTTTACAGGTATAGAGATTTTCACTCTGCGGAAAGAAAGCATCCTTCGGTGATTTCACGGTTTTCAGTGTTTCAAGGGAAACTTCTGCATCTTCACTCCATGCCTTGAAGTTCACCTGCTCACTTACCTTTACCGGTAAATATAATTCCTGGTCTGCGGCAATTTTCCGGAATAATGCCGGCAGATTTTCTACTGCGATCTTATACATACATTATCCCCTTTCTGCCACGATCCCTGGCTCTACATCATCAAAGGTAAAGCTGGTAAGCGGACCCTTTGACTCCGCATCCTCACCTGCCTGGTACTCACCGTAAAACTCATCAATATCCTTGATAAACTTACGGTTAAACAGATGAAGGGGAATTCCCTGCGGGCAGACTCTGCTGCACTCGCCACAGTCCGTACATCTTCCGGCTACATGGAAGGCACGGATCACATGGAACATTTTTTCCTCAAAGGAATCCACATTTGCCTTCTGGGCGCTGTCGAACTTGTTGCTGTCAAAAACGCATTTGCGGCAGCTACAGGCCGGACATACATTACGGCAGGCATTACAACGGATACATTTACTCAGCTCGCTCTGCCAGAATGCGAATTTTTCTTCCGGACTCATTGCCTCGATCCGTTCAACTTCTGCAAAACGGTCAGCGTCCTTTGTCTCCTTTGACTCACCGATCAGTTCATCGTAAATTTTATGCTCTTTTCCTTTACATACATGGCAGCGTTCCAGCATGGCATCTTTGTATGCACAGGTTTTTTCTCCGTAAACAGTATCCACAGTCAATGTCTCTGCATCTCCGGTAATCTCTGCTCCGGAAATTCCCCGGATACCCTTGATCCCCATTTTGCGGATCTTTTCAATATCCAGCTTTCCTTTGCAGCCAACACCTACGATATAGGCTTTTTCTCTGTCCACACGATGCTCTTTCAAAAGCTGGTTAAAGCTGTATGTATCGCAGGGCTTCAGACAGACCATGGTTTTTCCTTCCAGCCTGGAAGCTTCGATCATATATTTGCTTAAATTGGCACCGCAGAATCCATCATAGACAAAATCCTCCAGAGATTCCGGTGTTTCAAAATAGGCCGGTTCCGGATTAAAGGCAAGATCTCCGGCTTTCCACCCAAGAACCCGGGCTACCGTGCCATCTGCAAGCAGTTCCTTTGCACGTTTTATCAGCTCCTGCATCTTATATCCTCCAATCTCACGTTTTTACCAAGTGAATGAATCTTCTCAACAAACTCATTCATAGTCTGTGAAAATTTCACGCCCTCTGCGGCAGATACCCATTCCACACGTGTTCTTCCGTTTTCCACACCAATGTAATCCAGCATTGAAAACAGAAGTGTCATACGTCTTCTTGCATAATAATTTCCGGTACTGTAATGGCAGTCTCCCGGATGGCATCCGCACATGATCACACCGTCGGCTCCTTTTTCAAAGGCACGGAGGATGAACATGGGATTGACACGGCAGGAACATGGAACACGGATGATCTTTACATCCGCCGGATAGCTTAAACGGCTGCTTCCTGCAAGGTCTGCTCCGGCGTAGCTGCACCAGTTACAGCAGAATGCCACGATCTTTGGTCTGAATTCTTCCTTTGTTTCTATCGACATATTGCATCCACCTCCGCGATAATCTGTCTGTTGGAGAAGCCCTGAAGGTCCATGGCTCCTGACGGGCAGGCTACTGTACAGGCACCGCAGCCCTGGCAAAGTGCTGTATTAACAACCGCAACTCTTCTTGTCTCACGGATACCGTGATCGTTGACCTGTTTCTCCTCATAGGAAATCGCTCCGTAAGGACATACATTTGCACAGGTAGAGCATCCGTTACAGAGAAGCTCGTCGGATTTTGCCGTACATGGATTGGTTGTCAGCTTGTCCTTTGCAAGAAGTCCTATGGCCTTAACAGCCGCAGCTCCTGCCTGGGCAACTGTCTCCGGGATATCCTTTGGCCCCTGGCATACACCGGAAAGGAAAATTCCTGCTGTCGGTGATTCTACAGGACGAAGCTTTGCATGGGCTTCTGTAAGGAAATTGTTGGTGTCAATACTTGCAGTAAGCATGGTAGCGATCTTACGTACATCCGGATTCGGTTCAATGGCTGTTGCAAGAACTACCATATCTGCTTTCTTAAAGATCTGCTTATTATCAAGAAGATCCGAGCCCTGAACAAGAAGTGTTCCATCTGGCTGCGGGATTACTTTTCCTACCTGACCTTTGATGTAGTTTACGTTATACTGCTCAACTGCTCTTCTGTAAAACTCATCGAAGTTTTTACCAGGTGTACGGACATCAATATAAAATACCGTCACATTGGTATCCGGATATTTATCACGGATCAGCATGGCATGCTTAGCTGTGTACATACAGCAGATCTTGGAACAGTATGGCTTTCCACGGTCATCGGAGCAACGGCTTCCAACACACTGGATAAATACGATCTCCTTCGGTGCTTTTCCATCGGAGAGGCGCTCAAGATGTCCTTTTGTAGGTCCTGCAGCATTCATGATACGCTCCAGCTCCAGAGATGTGATCACATCCTTGCTCTGGCTGTATGCGTATTCATCATATTTGTCAAGCTTGATGGTATCAAATCCGGTTGCCACAACGATCGCTCCGTATTTCTGTGTTACGATCTCATCCTGCTGATCGTAATCAATGGCTCCTGCCTGACATACTTTGGAGCAGACACCACATTTGCCTGTCTTAAATTTCAGGCAATGCTCTCTGTCGATCACAGGAACATTTGGAATCGCCTGTGCAAACGGAGTATAAATAGCTGACCGGTTGTTCAGCCCTCTGTTGAACTCATTGGGAATCTTTTTGGAAGGACATTTTTCCTGGCAGACTCCACAACCTGTACATTTGTCCATGTTGACACTTCGCGCTTTTTTGCGGATATCAACGTTGAAATCTCCTACGAAACCAGAAACCTTTTCTACTTCACTGTATGTATAGATATTGATCTTTTCATGAGCTGCAGCCTCTACCATTTTGGGAGTAAGGATACATGCGGAGCAGTCCAGAGTAGGGAAGGTTTTGTCAAGCTGTGACATTCTTCCGCCGATACTTGGTGTTTTTTCCACAATATCAACTTCATAGCCTGCATCGGCAATATCAAGAGCTGTCTGGATTCCGGCGATACCGCCTCCGATGATCAGTGCTCTCTTTGTAACCTGGCTTTCTCCCGGCTGAAGAGGAGCGTTTAAATTTACCTTTGCTACTGCTGCTCTTGCAAGGATCACTGCCTTCTCCGTAGCCTCCTGCATATCCTTGTGGATCCAGGAACAGTGCTCACGGATGTTTGCGATCTCCACCATATATGGATTCAGGCCGGCCTTTTCCGCTGCTTTACGGAAAGTTGCCTCATGCATACGTGGAGAACAGGAACAGACAACCACTCCTGTGAGATTTTTTTCACGGATGGCTTCCTGGATCCTGGACTGGCCTGCCTCGGAACACATATACTGATAATCTTCTGCATGAACAACTCCAGGCTCTTTTGCAATGATCTCCACAACCTTTTTCACGTCTACCGTAGCGGCAATATTACTTCCGCAATGACAGACAAATACACCGATTCTCTGCACTTTCTCACCTCCTGTATCTTCTGAATGCACTTACAAGCAGCTGCTGAGGAAGCTCCGGATCAAGAAGCTCCGGAATTTCATTTGGTGAAAGATAGTCGCCGCCTTTTTCCCGGACAACCAGCTGTCTTGCCCCGTCAATGATCTTTCCGGGTTTTACGTCTCTCGGACAGCGCTCCACACAGGCAAAACAGGAAAGACATTTCCACAGAGATGCTGAATTTACAAGTGCTTCGATATTTTCATTGATCACGTAGGACACAAACTGATGAGGCTTGATATCCATCTCGTCAAAGGATGGGCAGGTAGCAGAACATTTGCCACACTTCATACATTTCAGAGGATTAGTCCCGCTGATCTCCTTTATTTTTTCCGCAGCAGAATGGTTATCTCTCATTTTGCCACCTCCTCTTTGACGCCAAGGGCTTCTGCCAGAAGCTCTGTAAAATAGTAAACCGGCATTTTATTTCCGGAATTTTTATTCAGATTGTATTTGCAGAGCGGACAGGCAGTGATCAGCATATCTGCGCCAAAGCCTGCTGCGCTTTCTTCAATCTTTTCACACATATTCTGTGACATTTCTTTTTCTTTCAGGGATATATATCCTCCACAGCATTCATTTCTGTAAGGATAGATCACAGGCTCAGCGCCAAGGGCACGGATAAAATCTTCCATGATCCTTGGATTTTCCGGATCATCAAATGCCATGATCTTTCCAGGTCTTAGAAGCAGACAACCGTAATAGGCTCCGATCTTTTTTCCGGTAAGAGGATTTACTACTTTTTCTTTCAGTTTATCAAAACCGACTCTGTCCCGGAGAACCTCCAGATAATGGAGAACGGTTGTCTCTCCTTCATAGGGAGCTTCCAGCTGCATGTAATTGTTGGCTCTGGTCCGGATATCTTCCACATTTTTCATATCATCATTGACACGCTTGATCACATGATGACAGGCAGAACAGATCGTTACCAGATCCTGGCCTTTTTCTTTTGCCTGGTTCAGCGCACGGACAGAGGAAAGCTTTGTAGCGATCTCATCTGTGCCAAGTGGATAAACACCACCGCAGCACTGCCAGTTTTCGATTTCCTCAAGCTCAAACCCAAGGGCTGTGGCACTGGCTCTGGCATACTCATCCAGATCCCTGGCCTTTGTTCTCAGGGTGCAACCCGGATAATAACTGTACTTCATACCTTTCATTATCCTTTCTTAATCTAAAAATCTGACGGTTAAAATGGATCTAATTCTTGTTTTATATTGTTTATTTTTTAACAATACAAACGTAAAAAAAGGAAATCCCACTAACACTTACTTGAGAATATTTCTTAAAAGCACTCAAATAAAAGAGGTAAAACACCCTTCCTCCGCAAATAAGAAGTGTATTAGCTCGATTTCTTGTACATCATAACATGATATTCTTATTTTCACAATAGATTTTCCGTAATTTTTTGTGTTTTTTTTAACACACTTTTGAAAAATCTTCTCATTTCTGATGATACTGTATAATTTCCTGCAGCATAAAAAGCTCCGGATTTCTCCGAAGCTTTTTCCATAAAATCATCTCACTCTACATTCCATATTCTGCAGATCATTGCCTTTACACCAGACATCTATCAATCTTATACAATTAGTAAATAATGATCGGATACCCAGCATCGATCGTTTCATAGATCAGTTTCGCCTGATCTTTTGGCAGGTTAATACATCCATGACTTCCGTTTGTCTTATACCGGTTTCCGCCAAAGGAAGGCTGCCAGGAAGCATCGTGAAGTCCCTGTCCGTAAACAAAAGGCATCCAGTAATTAACTTTTACATTATATCCATACTCTGCACTTGTCAGATTATAAGGGCTTGCCTTGTAGGCGATCGGCCATGCACCCCTGTATGTCTCCCTGCCCTTTACCGGTTTACCGCTGACAATATCTGTTTCTGTTACAAGGTTTCCATCTTTATAGAGCCACAGATGCTGCGCATCCAGGCTGACTTCTATGTAACTGCCTGCCAGATCATCAGTACCGTTTCTCTGATAACCGGAACTGCTGTAGATTGGATCACGTGTTACTGCTGTTCCGCTTTTTAAGTCTTCCAGAAGCTGTGTCACTTCTGCATCCTGGTCAATACGATATCCGTACTCATTCCCTTCGATCGTTACATTGTTTCCGGCTGAAGTGCGAAAAGTACGTGGCACATAGATCGTATTATACTTGTTGGCAAGATCACTGACATATGTCTTAACAGCATCCTCATCAACACTGAGTGTCTCTCCCTCAGCTTTAACCCAGGAACTGATGGTATCTGAATCCAGCACAACTGTCTCACTTCCAAATGTATATGTAACTGTAGTACTTCGATACTTGCTCAGCTGGTCATTCAGGTTTGTAACCTTTACCTCCATGTCATCTGTAGCTATCACAGACGGGCTTATATATACATGTTTATTCACCGGTACTGTAATAACATCTCCCAGAATTGCAGTGTCAAAAGCAGCATTCAGTGTGGTTTCCACCATTGTCTGGAGTTTATCTTCATCAATCTCAGTTCCCTGTTTCTGCTTTACAAGGATAAATTCTTTTTTGTCCTGATCATACCGGATTTCTGCATCTGTGGAAGCCTTTCGCTTTTTATCTCCGAAATTTGAAATATCCAGAGCCTGTTTCTCCTGCTCTTCATTCTGCTCAATCTGATATTCCAGATCCACATTCTCTTCTTTTGTAAAAATCTTCCTGTTCTCTTCCCTCTGTTTCTGAATATCTGTCAGTTTTGAAAGAAGATCTTCTTTGTTCAGGCTATATCCCAGATCTTTCAATGTGGTTCTGTAAACTTCCTGGTCATCTTCCTGAAAAGTTACCTCTCTGTTCTCAAAGGAAGCAACAATCTTGTCTTCTGCCTCCTGAGCATTTAATCTGGAAACATCCAGCCCGTTCACGGAAATTTTCCTGCCCAGTGTATTGTGATCTGCCATATAAGTATAGCCAAAAAGCCCGGCCACAGCTGCGATCACTGCCACAATACAGATTCCAAGTACGATCTTAAGTGTCTTTCTGCTCATGATAGATTTTTTATCCATACTCTTATCCCTCGAGTCTTATGTATTATATGTTATGTTTCCATACTGATTGTTATTATAATATATGCTATTCCTGTCTTCTGTAAAGAGCATTTGTCCTTCCGGACAAAAAGAGACAGACTCCACCTTACGAAATCTGTCTCTTTCATACCTTCTTCTATATTTCCACTATCAAACAGAACTAACTATCTGTTTTTAGGTCTGATTCTGCATTCCTTATTCAGGCAGCACGATTTTACCTGCAACTGCGCAGGCTGCTGCTGTTTTCGGAGATGCCAGATAAATCTGAACCTTGGAAGTACCCATACGCCCCAGGAAGTTACGGTTGTTAGTTGCCACAACCTTTTCACCATCTGTCAGGATTCCGCCGGTTCTTCCGCAGCAAAGCCCGCAGCCTGGATGTGTGATGATCGCGCCTGCCTCAGCAAGAGTATCCAGAATACCAAGTTCAATGGCCTGACGGTAGATTTTGCGGCTTGCAGGAGTTACGATCAGTTTCACAAAATCTGCTACTTTTTTGCCCTTAAGAACTTCAGCTGCTGCCATCAGATCCTCAAGCCGTCCGTTTGTACAGGAACCGATAAATACCTGATCAATGGTCTCGCCCTGAAGCTCGCTGACATCACGAATCTTGTCCACCTGTGACGGGCAAGCCATAACCGGCACAAAATCCTCAGCCTTGTAAGTCATAGTTTTCATATAAACAGCATCTTCATCACCGATAAGATTTTTCTGATAGTCGTCAAGCTCAACATCACAGTAAGCAGCTGTCTTTTCATCTGGTGTGAAAAGAGCACATTTTGCGCCGGCTTCGATTGCCATATTTGACATCGTCATACGGCTTGCAACAGACATGTTCTCAATAGTGCTTCCGGAAAATTCCAGTGCACGGTATGTCGCACCATCTGCACGCAGATCACCGATGATGCGGAGAATAATATCCTTGGACATGACATTCTCCGGAAGTTCTCCGTTGATCACGATCTTAATTGTCTCCGGAACTTTGATCCACATGGTTCCTGTTCCCAGGATGCTGGCCATCTCTGTATATCCGATACCGGAAGAAAATGCGCCGACACATCCATAAGTTGTGGTATGGCTATCTGTGCCGAATACGACGTTGCCAGGTTTTACATATCCTGCCTCTGTCATCAGCTGATGGCAGATACCGTCACTTCTATGTACATTTTTCATTCCATATTTCGCTGCAAAAGCATCTCCAATATGGAAATGTCTGGTATCGTCCTGCTGGCTCGCAGGTACAAGATGGTCGTAGATCAGAACAACTTTGTCCGGATCCCACAGTTTCTGAAATCCCATCTCCTCAAATTTCTCCGCTACAAACGGAATAAAGATATCATGGATCATTACTCTGTCAACATTGACAGTCACGATATCGCCAGGCTTTACTGCCTTGCCTGTATTATGTCTGATAATTTTTTCAATGATCGTCTCGCCCATTTCTTCTCTCCTCTCCGTTTGTTAATCCAGACCGTTCAGTTTTCGCATGGCTTTTACAAGTCCGCCAACCTGAATAATATCCATCAGATTCTCCGGAAGAGAAGCTATCGGGTACTGTTTTCCATTGTGGTCTACATGCTCGTTCATCACAACTGTAACTTCGTCTCCCTCTTTCACATCGTCGTGAAGATCCGGCTGCTCAATAAGGAGAAGGCCGTTGTTGATGGAGTTGCGGAAAAAAATCCGGGCAAAAGATTTCGCAATGACACACTGGATTCCCAGTGCTTTGATGATCTCCGGTGCCTGCTCTCTGGATGAACCGCAGCCGAAGTTCTTTCCTGCCACAATAATGTCACCTTTCTGGATCTGTCCTGCCAACTCCGGGCGAAGAGGACTAAATCCATACTGCTTCATATCGTCAATGGTTTTCAGTGCAAGATACTCTGTCGGGATAATGATATCGGTGTCGATATCATCTCCTAATACCCACACTTTTCCTGTAAATGCTTCCATATGTTTATCTCCTGTTTATTCCGTTCCGTATCATCAGGCAAAAGTTTTCTGTCTGCCCTGTTATAAGAACCCACGCCGAAACGGATCATCCTCTGATAATTTCTGAATATATTGTTTAAATCTTTTCTAAAACTCTTATACTCTGTCAGCAGTTGCGATCTCGCCTGCAATGGCAGATGCAGTAACAGTTGCCGCAGATCCCAGGTAAACCTTGGAACTTGGATGTCCGGCGCGTCCCTTGAAGTTACGTGTTCCTGTGCTGATCAGAACTTCATTTTCACCGATAACCCCCTGGCAGCTTCCCCAGCATACACTGCAGTTCGGATTCATAACAATAGCTCCTGCTTCCATAAAGATGTCAATCAGGCCTTCTTTTAATGCCTGGCGATAAATCGTCTGGCTTGCAGGAACAACCAGAAAACGAACGCCCTCTGCAACTTTTTTGCCCCTGATCACCTCTGCACCTACACGGAGATCTTCAATACGTCCATTGTTGCAGGAACCAAGGAATGCTTCGTTGATCTTAATTCCGCATGTCTCTTCCGCCGGAACTACGTTATCAACAAAATCCGGTTTCGCTACAACAGGACGAACTTTGGAAAGATCAAAGGTGTACTCTCCTGCATAAACTGCATCCGCATCACTGTGGTATACAGCTTTTGGCTCACGACCATGCTCTTTCAGATATTCCAGAGCCTTGTCATCTGCTTCAAAAATACCAGTCTTCGCACCAGCCTCAACAGCCATGTTGCAAAGAGCCATACGGTCACTGATGCTTAATGTCCTGGCACCCTCACCTGTAAACTCCATAGCCTGATAATTACATCCGTTTGCTCCGATCTCGCCGATAATGGTAAGGATCAGATCTCTTGCGTAAACACCTTCCGGCAGTTTCCCTGTCAGATTAAATTTTACAGTTTCCGGAACCATGACCCAGGAAGTTCCTGTTACCATTCCGTAAAGAAAATCTGTACATCCCACACCGGTACCGAACGCACCAAGTGCACCATAAGAACAAGTATGGCTGTCAGCACCGAAGATCAGCTGTCCCGGACGGACATAATTTTCGATCATGATCTGGTGGCATACACCTTTACCTTCCCAGAAATCAATATTGTTCTCCTTTGCAAAATCTCTCATTTTTTTCTGGGATGCTGCTGTTTTCGGGCTGTCAGACGGTACATTGTGGTCTACGATAAACACAAGCTTCCTGGTATCTGCAATGTGCGGATTTTTTAATTTATTATTGTACATATCAACAGTCAGATGTGTGGTTCCGTCATTACTCATCAGATGATCCAGCTGTACCGTATAGATATCTCCAGGTTTTACACTGTCCACACCTGCTGCCGCTGCAATAATTTTTTCTGCGATCGTCATTCCCATCTCTTATTCCTCCTCTCTGTTCAAAGAAGCGATAAGGCCGCCCTGATTCAGTATATTCTGCATGTATTCCGGCAGTTTTGTGCAGGAATAAGTTTTTCCGTTGGCAACTGCTGTTCCCTCGGACATATGAAGCTCCATAGTATCTCCTGTCTTCACATCATCCGGAAGATCCTTACAGACAATAGCTGGAAGTCCGATATTGATCGCATTACGGAAGAAAATACGGGCAAAAGATTTCGCAATAACGGCTTTTACTCCAAGTGCTTTAAGTACACCTGGTGCCTGCTCTCTGGAAGATCCGCATCCAAAATTCTCTCCTCCGACTACGAAATCTCCCGGTTTTACCTTCTTGGAAAAATCCGGATCCAGTGATTCAAAAGTATGGCTCTTCATCTCATCCAGATTCGGCAGAAGCAGATACTGGGATGCAATGATCTGATCTGTGTCAAGGTCATTATGAAATTTAAAAATAGTTCCCTTATCCATAAAACAAGTTCCTTTCTGATCATTATCCGATTTTAGGGTCACTATTCATCTGTGCCCCATTTCGTTTTCTATTCTAACACAAAACATCATATAATTAAAATGTATATTTTTAATACTTATTATAACTTCAGGTTATATAATTATGATTTTTCTATTTTCCCGTAATAAGTGCAAAATATCCCCAGTCCCAGAGCAGTTCCTCAAAACTGTTCTCCAGATATTCCCGGATATCGGCCTCCTCATAACCTGTCATTCTTGTGATCACCACAATATAGTCCCGGACAGTTTCATAATCCAGTTCTTTACAGTTATTTTTCTGCCAGCTCAGAAAAACCGCCTGACGAATAGCCGCATATTCCATACCGATCCACTGCATATGAATAATGGCATCCTCCAGAGTTCCCTCCGGTGTAAGAAGATCTGAATAGATCTCATTTGCCAGAAAGCATCGGATCAAATCCTGATATCCTGCAAATTCCCTGCGGAATTTTTCCCAGGCTTCCTCCATCTCGTCTCCGTCATATTCTTCGGATAATTCCTCCGCCAGCTCGATCACAGGATCCAGATATTTCTGATAAAGCTCTTCTTTCCGGTAATTTACAGCCAGATCCTGAAGAATCTCGTTACATTCATCCATGGTATCCAGTGAGGGAAGCTCCACCTCACGAATAGCACTCCCAAGCTGACAGACTGTTTTCCGGGAAAAATAATCTTCTATGATTTTAATAAATACAGCATCCTGGCAAGCTGCATTCCGATGAAGCTCTTTCAGAATGTAAAAGCTCTCCAGAAGTGCTTCCTCCGGTGATTTCTTTGTATCCATCAGAAGCTCTGTTAACTTTCTCCTGATCAGAAAAAGCGATTTTAGTTTTTCTGTTGGAATTTCCGGAAATACAATATTTTTCTTTTTATTCCAGATATCCAAAACAGCCGGACAGCACGGCATCATAGCTGCTTCTTCGTGCCCCTTAAAAGTATGGATCTCCCTTGGAAAGATCTGACAGGTTTCAGAAAGTACCTTGTCTCCATATGCACTTACCAGTCTGCAAAGACGGCTCTCCGCAAGAAAAGGACAGTCATGATCTTCTGTCATTTTCATGATCCTGCTTCCTTCTTTTTTTATTGTGTAAGCCTGCAGGCTGCTTCTGTGACCCGGCACATCTTCCGGCGGCTGGACAGCTTTCCATTTTCTGTAGGTCACATCATCTACATTAATCTTCCATTCCCTGCAGCAGCTGATGGTACATTTATCTGCAATACAGGAAAAGTCATCATAGTAATCTGGCTTTAATAAATCCATATTTCCTCCGTATTCTTGCTGTTCTATGATCTCTGTTCAGAAACAGTTTTGTTATACAGTCTCTCCCAAAAGCTGGCTGTGTACCTTCCGTCTTACAAACCAGAAACAGCTCACCTGCATAATGATCGTAAAAATCCAGGATGCCGGGTAAGAAATAAAGAGTACCTTCAATGATCTGTGTGCCGGGAAAATTCCGAATATCCATACGATTCGGAGACCGACTGTTCCGATGATCGACAGAATCATGGGTACACCGGAACGTCCCATTCCACGCAGTGCCCCCGGAAACAGGTCCATCTGCCCGCAGAGAAAATAAGTAACTGTGGTATAGGCAAGGATCTCCATTCCGCATTGAATAACCTTAGCGTCTTCTGTATAGATTTTCAGAAGCTGCGGACCGAAAAAGTATGCACCACAGCCCATGGCAAAGGATACGACAAAAGACAGTATCATACAGTCAACAAGTACCCGATCCATCCGTTTCGGTTTTCGGACACCATAATTCTGGCTGGTAAAGCTCATGCAGGCCTGAGTAACTGAGTTTACAGACACATACAGGAACCCGAAAATGTTGTTTGCTGCAGTATATCCTGCCATTGCAATGGAACCGAAAGAGTTTACAGAAGACTGAAGCAGCACATTGGAAAAATTAATCACTGTGCTCTGGATTCCTGCCGGAAGTCCTACCTGGAATATCTGTTTCAGATATTCCGGCTTTATGGACAGCTTCGAAAAACGCAGCTGATAGCTTCCCTCTGTCTGACACAGACATCGGAGGACAAGAATACAGGAGATCAGCTGAGAAATCACAGTTCCGATTCCAACACCTGCCACGCTTAAATGACAAACGATCACAAAAAACAGATTCAGAAGCGCATTGGCACAGCCTGAAATGATCAGAAAGACCAGTGGTCGCTTGGTATCTCCCACTGCACGCAAAATTGCAGCACCATAGTTATACAGCATAAAAAACGGCATCCCCAGAAAATAAATACGCATATAAAGAGTGGAAAGATCGATTACATCCTCCGGCGTATCCATCAGCTCCAGGCAGATTCTGGCAAAAACCACTCCCAGAAATGCCATGATGATCCCGCTGATCAGAGCCAGCAGAATCGATGTATGTACTGTTTCTGACATTTCTTCATCTTTACCGGCAGCATAAAATCTGGCTGCCAGCACATTGGCGCCAAGAGAAATCCCGATAAAAAGATTGGTAAACACATTGATCAGCGCTGTGGTGGAACCTACTGCCGCCAGTGCCTCACTTCCACTAAAACGTCCAACTACCACGATATCCACTGCATTGAACATCAGCTGTAAAATACCGGACAGCATCAGTGGCAATGAAAACGAGATTAGCTTGTCCATGATCGATCCATTGCACATATCGATCTCATACTTGTTTTTTTTCACAATTTCATCCCCCATAATCATACTTAGATGAAAACATTATAGCACCTTTCGCTGAAAAGCTACAATGAAATTATTTCTATGAAGAATATGCAGCGGCTGCATAAAATACGCAGCCGCACAGTAACGTGTATTTATCATTTTACTATCGTTCCAGAAGTCCTGCATCCCGAAGGTTTGCAAGAAGTGCATTAAAATCCTCCACAATATCATCTACTGTTGTTGCATTTCCCACAGCAGCTGCCGGGGTTACTGTTCCGGCCGGACCGGTTGCTCCAGCTTCTCCTGCAGGGCCGGTAGCTCCTGTTGGACCGGTGGCTCCCGTTGCTCCCGTTGGACCGGTAACTCCTGCCGGACCGGTTGCCCCAGTTGCTCCCGCTGGACCAGTGGCTCCCATTGCCCCCGTTGGGCCGGTAACTCCTGCCGGACCAGTAGCTCCCATTGCTCCTGTTGGGCCGGTAACTCCTGCCGGACCAGTAGCTCCCGTATATCCCTGTATTCCCGGCTCCCCCTGCGGTCCCTGAGGACCCATAGGCCCCGGAACTCCCGGACAGCCTCTGGGACCGGTTGGTCCTGTAGGTCCCACAGGACCCGGACAACCTCTTGTTCCACATCTGTCACATCCACAGGAACTATGATTTCCATAACAGGACATACAGGACAAATCCTCATGACTGTCCTGCTGCATTTCCATTTCCTTACGTTTTCGATGCATGAACAGCATTCTGCGATCACCTCATAAGAAAATAACTTTCCCTACAGTATATGACAGCAGCATTTACCTGTGCATACGATTCCCACAAGCCTGCACCCTGCCAGGACAATAAAGATATCTTTCTTTTTATACCAGACCATATTTTTCCCGAAAATATTTCTGGTTATACAATACTCCAGGATCTTCCGGTTTCTGTTCTCTCGCCTTCTTATAAAAAAAGAATGCCTGCTCCGGGCATCCCATCCTATCATAACAAACACAAAGCTGCATATACGGTACAAATCCATGGCACTCAGCCATAAAAAAACCTCCTTTTTTCTTATCTGTCGGCACAGTAAGCGCCTGCCCGTACCAGTAGGCAGCCTGTCTGTGCAGCTCTCTTTCCAGAAAAATTCCACCGACCTCACAGCAGATTTCTGCCCTCGGCACATCCATAGTCAGACTATACAGAAAAGCTTCCAGTGCGTTTTTTTGTTCTCTCATTTTCCGGTAGCACTGTCCAAGTACAAAACAGGCATCTATCTTATTTTCCAACCATCCGGACGGATTTTTCAGCAGCTCCACCAGCACAGCCTCTGCCTCCGGATACCGCTGATGATAATACAGTTCTCTCCCGTAATAAAGCTGATGTCTTGGTTCCAGCTTTTCTCCTTCTGCCAGCATTTTTTCATAGATCCGCAAATTCCTGTCCGGATCTCCCTGCACACATTTCCGGTGCTGAACTTCGATATCTGAATAAAAAATATTTCCCCTTGGCATTACCGCCTCATGTACTCTTCCACTCCACCGAAATCCCCCGGAAGTCTTCAGAATCCTTTCCCTGTAATAGGAAAACGTTGTCTTCCCATCAGTATCAAAGCCAATCGCATATTCCATCATCACTACATCAGTCTCTCCATCCAGAGCTGCCTTCAGCTTCTTCATTTTTTCCAGATTTTCCTCATTCAGGACATCATCCGCATCCAGCCACATCCAGTAATCCGTGCGTACTTTTTTCACGAGAAAATTCCTTGCAGCAGAAAAATCATCACACCAGGCAAAATCAAATATCTGCGACGTATACTGTTCTGCAATTTCTTTCGTTCTGTCCGAAGAACCTGTATCCGCAATCAGAATCTCATCCATGATTCCAGAAATCGGTTTCAGGATCCTCTCCAGCACAGCTTCTTCATTTTTTACGATCATACAAAGACTGAGAGAACTCATATTTAATAATCGACCTTCATAACTTTATAAAATCTATGTACCTCTCTTTCGTTGTATGCCCTCTGTCATTTTCCCACATAAATTAAGAGAGCCTTATGTCGGCTCTCTTACCTGTTTTGTCTGATGCTTTTTTATTAAATCAATCCGTTGCCTTAGCCTTCGGATAAATCTGCTTCATCCTGTCATCATCAAAATGTGTATCTACCCATTCCAGGACTGTATTCTCCGTTTCAATTCCTTTAGCCCTCTGATCGTAACGCACAAGAGCCATGGAAGAAACAATAATATTAACAAACATGAAAACTGTCAGCATCCATGTAATGATCTTTCCAGGAAGAACAGGAATCTTCTCGATCCATGCAGATAAAACAGGATACACTTTTTTAAACCAGATCACAGCCGCAATTCCCCAGAAAAAGCAGTACAGAAGATTGATCCTGCCGCCCAGATTAAACGGAAGCTCACTGTAGTCCCAAAATACTTTTCCAAAAAAAATCTCTGTAAACACACTGCAAAGATACTCATAACCACCTCCAAGCAGTGTTCCCATCATAAAAAGAAAACTGTCACTGTGGTCTTTATATTTATAAAGAAGCAATGTTACAAGAGCCAGTGCCAGTCCCCACACAATGCTGAACGGCCCCCAGACAAGACTGCTCCGGCTCATCCAGTATCCCATGGTGACACGGCAGAAAATGGTCTCTACAATATCTCCCAGAAAAGCTCCGATGATAAACAGAAGCATGAGTTTATAAAAGCCGCACCCCTCTGCAAAAACACCTTCCTCTGCAGATTTCTCTGCTTTCCGGACCTTCTTTACTTTCGGATAAGCTTTCCGAATTCTTTTCTCGATCCACTGCGTGATCAGAAAGCTCAAATGATCGCTGACTTTATCCAGCTGTTCATTGGCTGCTGCCCACTGTTCCAGATTGGGACCTTTTTTTATCAGAAGCAAAAATGACGCTGTGATATCTATCGCCATTACTGCCATCAACACCAGCAGCAGAATATGCATCAAAAGTGTCGGCAGAAAAGAAAGCAGTTTCCATGTCAGGGCATTCCCCCATGTCACGCTCACAAATCCGAGAATACCCCATAAAAAAGATGCCGGAAAACAGATATATCCATCCAGGTTCCATTTTACATCAGAATAATCCCACCATCTCTCCTTAAAAGCTTTCTCGATCAGATGCCCGCCGATCCATTCGATCACTGTCGCATAAACCATCGAAAACAAAAACAGCCAAAATCCTGTCAACTCCTGTAAGCCCACCGAGATCAGCACTGCTGTAATACCATACATCACACAGAATGGACCGTTTACCAGACCTCTGTTTGAAAACTTTCGCTGCCGCAGTGTGGCTGTTACTGTCTCCAGAATCCATCCCAAGAATGAATATAAAAAAAACAGCCACAGCAATTCATACCCTGAAAAAACTCTCATTTGTACTTTCTCCTATTGTCATTCTCTGTTGTAACATTTTTATCAGAGTATATCATAAAGCAATATACTTTCTCAACAATACCCTGGCGTTTTCTTTTATTTTACAGAAGTACTTAATTTTAACTTTTTTCCTTCAGATTTTTATATTACAAAAATTATATCACCAGCTGCAGTATATCCTCTATATGTTCTGCAAGATGATCTGCCCCATTCAGTTCCCCTTTCTCACCATATCCATACAGGCATCCTATAAAAGGGCTTTTGCAGGCTCTGGCACATTCCAGATCCTGCCTTCTGTCTCCGACCACCAGATAAGGGCCTGCATATTCCCGGATGATTTCCTGCACAATTTCTGTCTTTGGACGGAATCCGTATGATTCACAGTCATAAAAACGGTCAAACCATCGTTCCATCCCAAATTCCTCCCAGTGTGCCTCACGATATGAAGCTTTACAGTTACTTAAGATCACAAGGTGATATCCCCGGTTCTTCAAAGCTGTTAGCATCTCCTCTGCTCCCGGATACCACACTGCCTTATGTTTCCTGATCTGTCTTACCATCAGGTCTCCTACCATCCTGCTTGCCTGCTCTTTATAGCTCTGATCCAGCTCCGGCAAAAATGTATTCCACATTTCCTTACTGTTAAGTCCCAGCCAACCGGCAATTTCCGCCGAGCCTATCTCCCGTTCTTCTGCAGCCTTCTGTTTTGTCAGCCACTGATAGGTTTCACGAAATGCCGGTTCATAGATTCCAAGGGTATTATGGATCGTTCCATCATAATCGAATATGATCGTTTTTGTCATCATTTATTTTCCTGTCTTTTAGAGCTGCTTCATCAGATTGACCATCTCGATTGCAGATAACGCGCAGTCATAACCTTTATTTCCCGCTTTGCTTCCTGCACGCGCAATAGCCTGCTCAATATTTTCAGTCGTGATCACTCCGAATAAGACCGGGATTCCTGTTGCAAGTTCAACCTGTGCGATCCCCTTAGCAGATTCATTGCATACCAGATCATAATGTGAGGTATCTCCACGGATGACAGCTCCCACGCAGATAATTGCATCATATTTTCCTGACTGCGCCATTTTCTGTGCTGTAATCGGAATCTCAAATGCTCCCGGTACCCATGCTGCAGTAATATTCTCTTCTTCTACTCCATGTCTTACCAGTCCGTCGACTGCCCCTCCCAATAATTTATTCACAATAATTTCATTGAATCTCGCTGCCACGATACCAACCTTCATTCCCTCCGGTGCTACTACTTTTCCTTCTACTAAATTGATCTGTCTCATTTTTTCTTCCTCCTGATATTTGCTGTTTTTTATAAATTTATTTCTTTAAAAATATGACCCATCTTTTCCTGCTTCGTCTTCATATACTTCCGGTCATACTTTTGTGCCGGAATCTCCAGAGGTACTCTCTCATTGATCTTCAGTCCGAATTCGCCAAGTCCATAGACTTTATCCGGATTATTTGTCAGTAATCTTAATGATTTCACACCAAGGTCTGACAGTATCTGTGCCCCGACCCAGTACTCTCTGAGATCCGGTGCAAATCCTAACTTCACATTAGCCTCCACAGTATCGTATCCCTGTTCCTGAAGCGCATAAGCTTTGATCTTATTGATCAGTCCGATTCCTCTGCCTTCCTGTCTCATATACAGAATGATCCCTCTGCCTTCCGCCTCTACCTGGCGCATTGCTGTCTGCAGCTGCAGGCCGCAGTCACATCTGAGTGATCCGAATGCATCCCCTGTCAGACACTCCGAATGTACCCGGCAAAGCACATCCTCACCATCTCCTATATCACCTTTTACCAGTGCCAGATGGTGTTCTCCTGTAATGTCATTGATATATCCATACATTTTAAAATCACCGTACTGTGTTGGGAGATTTGCAGCTGCCTCCTCCTTTACATGCTTTTCATGTATTCTTATATAATCCTGCAGATCACGGATGGTAATAAATGTAAGGTTATGCTCTTTTGCCATTTCCCATAGCTGTGATGTACGCATCATCGTGCCATCTTCTTTCATAACTTCACAGCACACACCACATTCTTTCAGCCCGGCAAGTCTCATAAGATCTGTCGTTGCCTCTGTATGGCCATTCCGTACCAGAACCCCGCCTTTTCTGGAAATAAGTGGAAATACATGTCCTGGTCTTCTGAAATCCTCCGGCTTCGACTCATCATCCACACACTTCATGATGGTATAGGAGCGCTCTGCTGCTGAGATACCGGTCGTTGTATCTGCGTGATCCACTGCCACAGTAAATGCTGTACTGTGATTGTCCGTATTTTCAGCAACCATCGGCGGAAAATTCAATCTCGCTGCAAGTTCCGCACTCATCGGTGTACAGATAAGACCCTTTGCATAGGTCGCCATGAAATTAATATTTTCCCTGGTCGCAAACTCTGCCGCACATATCAGATCTCCCTCATTTTCTCTGTCCGGATCATCTGTGACCAGAACTATTTTCCCTTCCTTAAGATCCCTAAGTGCCTCTTCAATTGTATTGTACTGATAGTTTTGTGACATACTATATATCCTCCTGTTCTAAAATCCGAATTCTTCAAGAAACTCCATCGTAATTCCGGATTCTTTTTTCTCTTCTTCGTTTTTTCTGATGCCAAGCAGTTTTTCTACATATTTTCCGATCACATCATTTTCCAGATTAACCAGATCCCCCGGCACCTTTTCCAAAAGGGTGGTTTCTTCTCCTGTATGTGGAATGACCGACACCTGAAAACCAGCTTCATCAACCCTTGCAACTGTCAGGCTGATCCCATCAATACAAACGGATCCTTTTTCCACGATCAGATGCAAGATCTGTGGCGATGTCTCAATCGATACCCAGATGGCATTTTCTTCCCGGAGCATGGAACGTATCACTCCAGTTCCATCAATATGACCGCTTACTATGTGTCCCCCGAACCTGCCATCTGCAGCCATTGCACGTTCCAGGTTTACCTGGCTTCCAGCTTTACAACTGCCAAGACTGCTTCTTCTGATCGTCTCTGCCATCACATCGGCAGTAAATCCGTCCGGCTGGATCGACGTAACTGTCAGACACACACCATTCACAGCAATACTGTCACCGATCCTTGTCCCTTCCAGGACTTTCCGGGCTTTCACTGCCAGGATCCCTGATTCTCCTGTCAACTGTATATAACGGACTTTTCCTTTCTCTTCTACGATTCCTGTAAACATGATTCCTCCTGTTTTTTCTCACACACCTGACATCTTATCCGGATGTCCTCACCGATCTGGCAGATATCTGTATATTTCAGTTCTACTGCTTCAGACGGGAATTCAACTCCGATACCTTCTACCGGTGTCTTCCCGGCCACACCACCAAACAGCTTTGGTGCCACAAAAGCCTGTACTTCCTTTACAATTCCGGCTCGCAGGGCACTGTCATTTAACGTACCGCCTCCCTCCAGGAGGATGCTGTCAATACCCCTGTTTCCAAGATCTGTCACCAGCTTTTTAAGGTCTATCTGCTCCTTTTCATCCGGACAGTAAATGGTCTCAACTCCCATGGTATGTAATATTTTTATTTTTTCTTCTGTATTTTTCTGATCTGCATAAGCCACGATCGTCCGGTACTTTTCCGCACTTTTTACGATCTGACTGTCCGGCGGGATCCTGAGCTTACTGTCGCACACAATCCTGACAGGACTTTTCCAGCCTTCTACCCGGACGTTTAACATCGGATCATCTGCAAGCACAGTTCCAATACCTGCCATGATCCCCATGTACTGATGCCGCATATGCTGTACTTCTTTTCTTGCCGCTTCTCCGGTAATCCATTTTGATGCTCCTGTCTTCGTTGCGATCTTCCCATCCAGTGTCATGGCATACTTCATCACCACGTATGGGGTTTTCGTAGTAATATAATGGAAAAACACCGGATTCAGCTGATCACATTCTTCTCTCATAAAATCTTCAACTACTGTTACACCAGCTTCCCTTAACATCTGTACACCTTTTCCTGCCACTTTCGGATTCGGATCTCGGGAACCGATCACCACTTTTCTGATCTTCTGTTCAATGATCGCTTCCGTACATGGAGGTGTTTTTCCATGATGACAGCAAGGCTCCAGCGTAACATAAATCACCGCACCTTCTGCTGGTTCTGTAAGAGAAGCAATAGCATTACGTTCTGCGTGAAGTTCTCCATACTTTTTATGATAGCCTTCCCCGATGATCCTTCCGTCTTTTACGATCACTGCCCCTACCATCGGATTGGGATTCGTCCAGCCTTCTCCTTTTTTGGCCAGCTGAATCGCCCGAAGCATATATTCCTGATCCGTCATTTCTATTCCTTCTTTCTTATTCCTGTTCTTTGCCTGGTATTTCGAAAACGATGTACCAGATACAAAAAAGCCTGCAGAAATATCTGCAGGGTGGAATTAATCGTTACATATGATCGATAAATGAATGTCTGATTATTTACTACATAAAAAGCTCTGAAATGGATCACCATCTCAGAGCTCTGATACTACATTCATTCATACAAAAATCAACTGTACTATCATCTTCTTCCATCCAGACTGTACTGTCGGCCCCGGAATCTCACCGGATCATGCCTCTCGGCTTGCGGGCTTTACCGCCGGTAGGGAATCTCACCCTGCCCTGAAGATATCTTTTTATTCATTTTAATACTTTATCTATTATTTGTAAAGCAGAATTTTTATTTTACACATTTCACATTTTTCTCGGGAGTTTGACAGTTGAATAATCAAGACTCACTACAGTCCTTCTACAAACTCAACTGCATTTTTTATATCTTCTTCATCAGGGTGCCCTTTTGCAATACCACCTACCAGTTTAAATGGACCAAATGTGTCATAGCCCTTGCATCCGAATTTTCCTATCACTTTAGAATGCTTCTTGTCCAAAATCTGCTCTATGGATTTATAATTCGCACTACCACCATAAGTACAGATCAGAAATATCTTTTTGTCGTTCGGTAAGTTTTTCTCTGCAAAACCCAACATTGACTGATGAAATTTCGAAAAATAGATTCCTGATGCAAACCCAATCATATCATAACTGCTCAGATCTGCATCTGGCTGGTTTACAGCATCAATCAAATCGACCTGGCACTCTTCTGCTATGCTTTTTACTAATTTCTCTGTATTTCCATGATGTACAGATGCATATACGATTGCTTTTCTCATTTGTTTTCCTTTCCAGTTCTTCCCACACCTGTTCATAGACCTCTGTCAGATAACTGACCGCAGACCTGTAGATATCCAGTATCTGTCGGAAAAGAATATGATTCGTATCACACAGCAATGTGGTTAGAATATTATATTTCTCTGCTATTGTTTCGATAATGCCCATTACCGGACACGCATCTGCATCTACAAATATCTGCACTAGTGTCTCTCCATTTCTTTTTGAATCCATGTCATAATTACATCTACTAGATATTCCTGCTGCACTTGACTTAGTTCCTTTCCCGGTTGCATTTTATGCCACTTACGGATGCACTCTCTGCAACATGTTGCCGTTGCATGTTGTGCAATAAATACCGGATGACCACGCATTGGTGTCTGCTTGCCATCATTTGCTATATATGCCGGAGCTTCTCTCTTTGCGATAAAGTCCTTTGCATGTTGTCTGATTGTATCCAGTCCTTTTTCATTTATGTAGTCAATATCTTTCTGTTTCAGATGGAAACTGCTTCGGAACTTGGAATTATCCAGTCGCTCAAATAACTGCTTGTACCATTCATCCTTTGTCATATCATCACCACAAATCGTATTATTTCATAGTTTCTGCATTTCGATATTCATGTTTCTCATAATATCCTATCAACTTCCCATCATCTCTGAGTGCCACCATATAAACATCTTTATTCTGTTTTTCATTGTGAAAAGTATAAACGATATTATGACTTTCATCAACTGCAAACCAGTCCACTACCTGCTGTATTTTATCTCTTGATTCCGGATTATGACACTCTAACAGACTTCTTCCAATAAGTTTATCGCCATCTCCCTTCGCATAGCTGATAACAGCTGCCGGATTCATGTAAATAATCTCATGCTTAAGATTGCATATAACAACGGATGCCCTGTCCTGATCAACAATACTTTTCGCCATTTTTGTTGCCCTTAGAACTTCACTTCTTCCGGTTCATGTGTAAATGATGAAAATGTAGCTGTCGCATTCTTAAAATAAAATACCTCTGTATTTCCATCATCTGCTGAGTACATATTCTGTAAAGATGGATAAGCATCAAGCATAGACTGTCTCGCTTCTCTTCTATCATCTTCTACAAGTTCTCCTGCTACACGAAGCCACTCTCCATTCTTAAATGCACAGATTTCCACCTTTGGATTTGCATGAATCTGTTTTGAAACATCTTTCACCTTTCCGGTCTGAATATACAGTTTTCCTTCAAAAATATGTGCTGTTCCAAAAGGTCTTACCCTTGGCTGGTCTCCTTCCATTGTTGCCAAATAATATGTCTCTGCTTCTTTTAAAAAATTTACTACTCGTTCCATGGTATAAGCCTCCTGTTATTAAAATCTGTCAATAATAGAATTATACCACTATTTCCACTTTTCACCAAACACAATACCATAGATTTTCTCAGACATAAGCTATTGTCCAGACTACAGTAACTCGGGAGTTTGACAGTTAAATAATTAAAAATCACCCTGCAGGCCTTATAAAACCTGCATTTTTTATGTCAAATTTTACGTTTTTATATGTACTTGTTTATAATAGTGTGGTGTAATAAAAGAAAAAAGGATTTATTTATCATGTATATCGCAATCACAGGCAGTAAAAATAATAAAGATGTATATATTTATCGTTCTTTCCGCAAAGAAAACGGAAAATCCTCTTCATGTATTTATAAAAAACTTGGGAAGTACAATGCCCTTCTGGAACAGTTTGATGGGAATGAAGACAAGTTGATGGTGTGGGCAAAGGAACAGGCAGCAAAAGAAACAGAACTTTATAAGCAGCATACCGGAAAAGTGTCTGTAGAGTTCTCCAAAGCGGCAACTTTTATACAGCAGACCAGATATTGGAAACATTACGCTCTATGCAAATGACTCTGCTGAACACAGCGAGCGGATATATCCCCTCTTATACAAGAACCGAACTAACCGATGCCTTACATAAAATATTTGATTTTAGAACGGATCATGAATTCATTACTAAAGCAGATATGCGGACCCTCATCAAGAATACAAAACAGATAAAATCAAAGCAAGGATAATATAGTACATATCGCTGCAAAAAGAAAAACGGCCACAACACCCATATTTACTGGGTTTGTAGCCGTTTTGTCACCTTACAACTGTCAAAGATGGGATCTTAACACAAACGCAAAGGCAGAACAACCAATTGCCGGAATCATCAGAATGATTGTTACTTTACCGTAAATCTGCAAAACTGCGCACAGCCTGTACTCTGTTTCTGTTCAGAGTGTACATACATTCCCACTGTACAGCCGGTAAAACCGCCTGACGCTTCTGTACACATATGGCTGATATCCACCTCCTTGATTATACATTGTGATTTTTCTTCCGCCTCAGGCCGAATCAGCCATACCTGTGCCAGGCTTTGGTCTACGCTCAATCTCAGGGTCTGCATACCTCTTTTCTCTGTTTTCTTTTCTGCAAGTATCTTCTCTGTTCCATTGATACATACTGTGACATAGATATAGCCGTCTGCCCCCACTTCTCCATATTCTGCCAGAAGATAATTCTGAGAATTCTGAAGATAGGCAATTCCGGCTCTGTCACCTTTTTCTCCTGCTTTTAATAAAAACTCCGTCTCTGCCTGAAATCTATGGTGCTTTTGTCTCACCGCAACATACGAAGGACTCCCATTATCCCCAATTGCCACAGCTTTTGCAGGAAGTTTTAAACATTCTTCCTGTTCATCTATTGTATAAGCATTCGGCTGGGGATTTCTGAGCATCATAAAATCCGGTGGAAGCTTTTTATCTATCATATTTTTGAAACTGTAATTTCTGACTTCATTCAGTTCTCCGGGCATAGAGTTATCCTTCTCACCAGGCAGACAGATTTCCTTTTCCAGCATTCCTACTCCCGGGTTTACCACCGGCCAGTCATCCTCCCACTCTACCTTTGCCAGAAAAGTCTCTCTTCCCAGAAATGTCTTTCCGTCCACAGGTCTGCAGCCCAGAACAACCATAAACCAATTTCCCTGTTCATCCTCAGTCAGATCGCAATGTCCTACACAGGTAATCTCCGCATTTTTTCCCAAATGTCTGTGTGTCAGGATCGGATTTGTCCCTGCATATTCATAGGGGCCAAAAATATTTTTACTCCTGGCCACCATTTCACTGTGATGCTCCTCTGTTCCACCTTCTGCATGAAAAATATAGTAATAACCATTTCTTTTATAAAGATGAGGACCCTCCGGCCAGATTGCATTTCTCTGGAATCCATATAAAACAGGATGCGCCTCCCCTTCTAGCCTGAAAGTCTGCAAATCCAGCTTCTGTATCCATATTTCGCAATCACCATTGTACCTGCCGCCACGGGAATTTTCTCTCTGCCCGATATAATAACAGGTTCCATCCTCATCAAAGAATAGGCTAGGGTCGATTCCCCTAGCATTTTCCAAAAAATGAGGTTCTGACCATGGACCCTGAGGATTTTTTGCAGTTACTATAAAATTTCCGCCGCCAGATATATTGGTAGTAATCAGATAAAAAGTTCCCTTATGCCACCGAAGTGTCGGAGCATAAATCCCCTCATTATGTTCACAGCCCTGTAAGGGCAGCTGGCTCTCCCGTGTCAATATATTTCCGATCTGCTCCCATTGTGCCAGATTTCTGCTGCGAAATACAGGAATTCCCGGAAAGTATGCAAAAGTAGATGTAACCAGATAAAACCACTCTCCCACCCTGCATATGGACGGATCCGGATAAAAGCCACTTAAAATCGGATTTTTACAAGTTATCATTGATCATTTCCTCCCGTAAATCAAATATGAAATCTGTAGACTCTCTTATATGCTTTTCAGCAAACCCTATATCAGTGAATGCCAGATTATAAGATCTGGCACTCTCCATTTATTTTACAATATATTTTTATTTTTGATAAATTTTCTACATAGGTACATTCTGCATTAAATATCAGATTTCTGGCCGCATTCATATAATTCACATAATCCATATTAGTGGTATACCACACATTTTCATGGTTTGAAATCTTTCTGCAGAAGCTTTCCATTTGCTCCCATGTCTGTTCCCGTTCAAACTCAAAGCTGTGTCCCCATACATAGAGAAGAGGAAGTTTCTGATAATCCGGTTTGTGCAAAAACTTTTCTGCAATTCCCCTGAATGCATCATTGTGATGACAGGACGGAGTCCACCTCATAAAATCCTCCGGAATGCGGAAATTTTCTGTAGACTCCACAGTCCTGCTGTATGCAAACCCAAGATTCTTCAGGGTATTGATGACCCTTTCGTCATATTCTCCAAATGCATAAGAACATCCTCTGATAATCCTTCCCGTTTCTCTCTCCAGACTGCATCTGTCCTGATAAAATTCCTGAACCAGTCTTTCCTGCGAAAGATGTGTGGGATACTCATGTGCAACACCATGACAGGCAATTTCATGTCCCTGATATAAGCTTTTCAGTTCTTGTGTTTTTATAAATCCTTCTGTATCCAAAGTCCCTGAGTTCAGATGAAATGTTGCTTTCAGATTATATTTATTAAAAATATCAACCAGTCTTCTATCAAAAATCTGGCCATCATCATAGCTGAATGTAACTGCCCGGTCTTTCCATTGCGGATAAAACAATTCAAATTTCACAAGCTCAGTCTTCTTTCTCCCAGATTATCTTTACAGGTTCTGTTCCGGTAAGCTCTATACTTCTTTCATCCGGCTGGCTGCAGCCTGCAAAAATCTCATATTTCCTGCCATCCTCTACGCGTTCTCCATTTTCATTTACCACTGTAAATGCCTTTTCCCAGACAGGAACCGTAACTTTTCTGCGTTCTCCTGCTTTTATAAAAATTCTCTGGAATCCTCCCAGTGCAGGATTTGGAATTGCATTTTTACTGTCAAGATTTTTTACATAAACCTGGACAACTTCCTCAGTATCTGCATTACCCTTATTATATACTTCTGCCTCTACTGTTATCTTCCGTCCGCACTGTCTTACCTCTGCATTTTCTACTTTTACATTGCTGTAGGTAAGTCCATATCCAAAGGGGAACTGTGCTTTTCCTTCCATATAACGATAGGTTCTGCCTTTCATGGAATAATCTGTAAATTCCGGAAGTTCTTCAAGGCTCTCGTAAAAGGTAACCGGAAGTTTGCCGGATGGGGAGTTTTCCCCAAACAGAATTTTTGCTGCCGCTTTTCCGCCCTGACTTCCCGGATACCACAGAACCATAACTGCATCAAATTTCTCTGCTGCATAGCTCATATCAATATCACTTCCTGCCATCAGACAAAGAACCACCGGTTTTCCGGAACCAGCCATTGCTTCCATTAAATCAATCTGGGACTGAGGAAGCTTCAGGCTCTCTTTATCTCCGGATGCATAGCTGTTTCCGGTATCTCCTTCTTCACCCTCCAGTGTCTCATCCAGACCTACACAAAGAATCACCACATCACTGTTTTCTGCAACGATCTTAGCTTCCGCAAGACGATCTCTGCTGAATGCCAGAGGTTCTGTTCTGTCTCTAAACAACTCGCTTCCTACAGAACTAAGAATTCTCACATCCTCACCTACATAATCCTGGATTCCCTCCTGGATTGTAATATATCTGGATGCAGTTCCATGATAATTTCCAATCAAAGCCTTTCTGCTGTCTGCATTAGGTCCCACAATTCCGATTGTTTTGATATCCTCTTTTTTTAATGGAAGAATTCCATTATTCTTCAAAAGTACAAAACTCTTCGCTGCTGCTTTCTCTGCTGCTGCCAGATGTTCTGCTGATTCTACTTCCCTATAGGAAATATTATCATATTCACTGCCATCAAATAGCCCAAGAAGATATCTGGTAGTAAAAAGTCTTACTGCTGATTCTGTAATCCTTTCCTCTGTGACAAGCCCCTTTTCATATGCTTTCATAATATGAAGATATGTATTTCCACAGTTCAGATCGCAGCCATTATTAATGGCAAGTGCTGCTGACTCATAAGGCGTATTAGTCACCATATGATGTTCATGGAAATCTCTGATCGCCCAGCAGTCTGATACAAAATGTCCCTGAAACTTCCAGTCATCTCTCAGTTTTTTCTGCAGAGCAGGGCTTCCACAGCAGGGTTCTCCATTTGTGCGGTTATATGCTCCCATAACTGCCTCTACATCAGCCTCCTCTACCAGGCTTTCAAATGCAGGCAGATACGTTTCTTCCATATCTTTTGCAGATGCCTTTGCATCAAACTCATGTCTGATCGCTTCCGGTCCGGAATGCACTGCAAAATGCTTTGCACATGCCGCAGCTTTCATAGTTTCTCCATTACCCTGAAGAGCTTTTACAAAAGCTACTCCAAGCTCTTTGGTCAGATACGGATCTTCCCCGTAAGTTTCATGGCCTCTGCCCCATCTCGGATCACGGAAAATATTTACATTGGGGGACCAGAATGTCAGTCCTTTATAAATATCTCTGTCTTCTTCACTGGAATATGCATTGTATTTTGCACGTCCTTCTGTTGCTACAATATCTGCCATTTCAGCTACGCAATCTCTGTCAAATGTGGCAGCCATGCCAATTGCCTGCGGAAATACAGTTGCCTGTCCTGCCCTGGCTACCCCGTGAAGTCCTTCATTCCACCAATTATAAGCAGGGACACCAAGTCTCTTTATAGCCGGCGCATCATATCTTAACTGACTGGCTTTTTCTTCCAGTGTCATTTTGGATACCAGTTCCTGTGCTTTCTTTCTTGCCTCGTCTCTGTTCATACAAGCCTCCTTTTACACATTCCTTTCATACATCATCCTTTTACAGCACCTGTAGTCAGACCTTCTACAATTTGATTACTGAACAGGCAGTATACAATAATGGTAGGTGCAATTGCGATAATGATTGCTGCGAACATCTGTACATAGTTTGTGGCATATGGTCCTACGAAATATGTAAGTGTTACAGGCAGTGTTTTCTTTGCCGGATCTGAGACAAATACCATAGCCATCAGCAGCTCATTCCAGTTACCTACGAATGTCATAAGACCTGAAACAAAGAATCCTGTTCTGCAAAGGGGAAGTGCGATTCTGAAAAAGCATCCATAAATTCCACATCCGTCAATGGCTGCTGCCTCAAATAATTCTCCAGGCATAGATTTGAAAAATCCTGTCAGAAGGAAAATAGTCATCGGAAGGGAAAACGTAATATACGGGATCATCAGACCTACTCTTGAGTTAGTCAATCCCAGCCCTGCAAAACGTACGAACAGCGGAATCAGGATACAATGTACCGGAACCATCATTCCGATCAGGAAAAATGTGTGTGCTGCTTCTGATAATTTCCAACGCATTCTTGCAATGGCAAATGCTGCCATTGCTCCAAAAAACAGACTGACTACAAGTGTGATCCCACAGACCAGTACTGAGTTTACAAGTGCAATTCCAAGCTTACCCATTGTCCATGCCTGCTGGTAATTTTCCCAGTGAAATACTTCCGGCAGGGCAAATGGAGCTGACATTACGCCTGCATTATCTTTTAATGAAACACATAACATCCATAACAGCGGAGCCACATAAATCACAGCAAGTGCAATAAGAAATATATAAAGAATTACTGTAACAGGCTTTACCGGTTTTCTTGATTTTTTTGTCTGCATCTCTGTTACCTCCTAGCCCTCGTAAGTTTCAACTTTAATTACTTTTTTAACCAATAATGTTACGATCAGACACATAACCAGTAAGACTACAGAAATCGCACTGGCATAACCATATTTAAAATAGTTAAAACCTTCCGCATAAAGTTCTGTCGCAAGCACCTCGGTTCTGTGGTTTGGTCCACCCTGAGTCATGTTATACACAAGGTCAAAGAATTTAAGAGAACCGATACAGTTCAATGAAAGTGAAGTTACCATCATTGGTTTAATCAACGGAAGTGTAATGTAACGGAATGACTGTGTCTTTGATGCGCCGTCTATATAAGAAGCTTCATATATGTCTCTGGAAATTCCTGTGATCTGAGCCATATAAAGCATCATATTCTGTCCAACATACTGCCATAAGGCAACAAACGCAATCACCCACATGGGAAGTACAATAAAACCTTTGGAATCCATCAGCCAAAGAGGGCCTTTGATTCCGAACTGTGCCAGCAGATTATTGATACCGATCTTTGGGTTAAACATAAATGCCCATAAAAGACCTAAGGCTGCTGAGGAAAGAACGGATGGAAGATAATAAATATTTTTGAAAAGGTTTCTGCCTTTCTTAATATTGGTAAGCATAACTGCAAGACCAAGGCCGATCACCTGCTGAGTGATAGCAGAAAAGATCATAAAGAAAATAGAGTTCTTTAACGCAATTTTAAATGTAGAATCTTTTAAAAATAGATTTTTATAGTTTGCAAGTCCGGTAAATTTGGGCGGTGTCAATGCCGCATAATCGCATAAAGAATAATAAACCATCTGCACCATAGGGATAACCAATACCAGGACAAACATGATCAGTGCCGGTGCGATAAATATGAAAATAGCCTTCTTATTACGTAAAATTTTATCCATAATTGCCTCCATTTAAAAACTGCTACGGAACTTTTTCTTCCGCAGCAGCCATGTAAATTCTGTACTATCTATCCACAATTATTTCCAGACGTTTTCTTCATAGAAATCCTGTACTGTCTGGAAGGCTTCTTCCGGAGTCTGGTTTCCAAGGAATACATCAACCATTGCATTGTCGAAGCAGTCACCTGCTTCTACAGATGCCAGAGATTCATTGTAGAATCCAAAAGTACCAGTTGCTTTGTCCATAATATCCTGAACATATTTCAGCTGTGCAGGAGCTTTGTCATAGTCAATGTCAAGATCTTTGATGACCGGGAATTTTCCTCCTATTTCTGCTGTATATTTCTGTGCTTCTTCATCTGTAAACATCTTCATCAGTGCAATTGCTGCATCCTGATGCTCTGTTGTAGAGCTCATCATTAAGTTGTCTGTTTTAACGATCATACGGTTCGGATCATTCGCTCCGTCGATTCCAGGGAACTGGAATACACCGCATTTGCTCTGGAAATCAGGATTATTGCCATTGATCTGAGCCATAGCCCATGATCCCTGTACCAGCATTGCTGCATCTCCATTGTAGAAGTTTGCTGTAGCCTGATCATTGGAGTCACCAGCTGCTGTTTCCTGGAAATACTGAGATAACTCTTTTAATTTCTCACCTGCAGCAATACAGTTATCGTCTGTCCAGTTTGCTTTATGATCTGCGATTGCCTGAAGATCTACACCTGAACGGTCACAAAGATAACCTGCGATCATTGACAGGCACCATGCAGTTCCTGCGGAACAGGAGATTGGTGTAATACCAGCATCCTGCAGTTTCTTACATACATCGATCAGTTCATCATAGGTAGTCGGAACCTCTACTCCGGCCTTCTCAAAAAGCTCCGTGTTATAGTATACACAGGCAGCTGCGAAGTTTGTAGGAACTGCCATAATCTTTCCATCATAAGTCAGTCTGTCAAAGATTCCATCTGTAAATGTTGCGTACCAGTCTTTTTCCTGATTCTCAAGAATATCTGTCAGGTCTGCTGCTGCTCCTGCATTTACATATACATCCATGTTGGGTCCCAGGTTACAAATGTATACATCCGGTGTCTGTCCTGCTGCGATCAGGGCATTTAATTTTCCGTCATATTCTTCCAGATTTGTTGTGATCGGTGTTACATGGTATTTCCCTTCATACTCTGTATTGAAGCGATCAATAACATCTTTGTATCCTTTGGAAACCAGATCCTCTGTAGCTTCCAGGTCATCCCAGAACATCCATTTGATTTCCTCTGTGTCATCTGCATATACAGGCACTGCTACTGCCATGGTTCCCGCTACCATAGCTGCTGAAAGTAATACTGAAAGTACTCTCTTCTTGTTCATTTTTTTAATCCTCCTTTTGATTCATTACCTCGTTTCTTGATGGTTCTACTATATCAGAATGTCCTGTGATTGGCTCCATAATTCTTGTCATGTTGCTATCAATTCTTGCTATTTATCTGCTACTATTTTCTTTAATATGTCAATTTTAATAGATTTTTATATTCTTTTTTGTGTATTTTGACATATGTTTTTATTATTTCAATTTTTCCAATGTTATATATTGCCATTTACACATGTTTTTGATACATTATATACACAAACATTAAAAAGCAACATTTGCTATCAAAAGCAATAATTAGGTGTGAAAGGAGTCCATATGATCCATAATTTACAGGGAATTCATGAAACCGTTGATTACAAAGCAGATACCCAGATCTGTCTTTATTACAATAAGGAAGCCGAAAACTATCCGCCTCACTGGCATCCCTCATTCGAAGTGATCATGCCTGTTATTAATGACTACCGGGTTGTCTGCGGTCATAACGATTATCTTATCAAAGAAGGAGAAATTCTTGTTATATGTCCCTGTATACTTCACGAGCTCTTTGCTCCGGCTACAGGAGAAAGGATTATTTTTCAGCCCGGCCTGAACCAAATCAAGCTAAAAGAGCTAGATCTGATCACACCACTCCTCAGTCCTGCCATTCTGGTCACCAAGGAAGAATATCCACAGGTCTATGAACACATCCACCGTCTTATGTTGGAAATCAAGGATGAATATATGAATTTTACCACCTATTCTGAAATTTCCATCATTGCAAAATTCCTGGAAATCTTTGTGGATATTGGCAGAAATCACAAAGCTTTTCATCAGCAGGACGAAGACCGTGATATTCACCATCAAAAAGAATATATGGAGAAATTTCTGTTTATCACCGACTATATCAGCAACCACTTTTCTGAAAACCTTACTCTGGAGGAGGTTGCCAGTCTGGCAGGGTTCAGCAAATATCACTTTGCCCGCCTTTTTAAACAATATACTAATTCCTCCTTCTACAAATTTCTGAACCAGAAAAGAATTGAATACGCAAAATCTCTTTTGCTGGATCCGGAGCTTGCTGTTACCGAAGTGGCAGTACAATCAGGCTTTTCCAGCCTGTCCGCCTTTTTACGGATGTTCAAACAATTAAACCTGTGCACTCCCACAGAATTCCGAAATATGTATGATTCACAATTCCAAAAAACACCTGCTTCCGGGAAAAAGTAATCCCGGAAGCAGGTGTCTGTATTTGCTGCTTTGCAGCAAATACACCCCAGATCTTCCGGAGATGTTTGCCCGCAGGGCTCCCGGCAATACCTGCCTGTCTGCTCTTGCGCAAGGCGGAAACGGGACGATGGAAAATCCCATTAATCAAAGCAAGTTTATCCTACATCAAGCACGACTGTTCAAGTATTCTTCCGCGAGAATAAACACCCCGCTTGAAGTCCAAGTATACGCCCTGTCGCGTAAGCCCTCGCCTGTTACGGCGTTATAGTTCTCAGCAAAGCCGCTTTGCTTTGCCATTTCAAGGAATTTTCGGGCGGTCTCTTTGGCGAGGTCAATCTCGCCGCACCTGCTCAGTCCATCGCACAAAATAACCGTTGACGGTGCCCATATCGGACCGCGCCAGTAGCCGTCAGGTCGGTAACAATTGCTGTCAAGGCTCTCCGTTGCAAAGCCGTGATCAGTGATGAATCTTCCGCATTTTAACTTGTCTATCATATTTTTCCGATACTCTTTCGGCAATTTGTCGCCCAAAATCAGGCATAGATACGGCAGAAGACTTTGGTTTTCAACAACCTTGTGAGTGCCGCTCTGAAATGCTGTCGGCAGACCGTTTACAAAGCACTTCTCCAAAAAATTGCTTGAGGCCTTCTCGAATCTTGCTTTCCAATTGTCGCTCTCTTGAGGCATACCAAGGCTCTCTGCAAGTTCGGCGAGCATAGCCATCTGCACAAGTAAAAACGCCTGCAGATCTGGAGAAGCTATCGGCGGAACGGTTGCAAATACCGTCGAGTTGTCCCAGCCCGAATCATTTCCGTGGACATATTCACAGACACCGTCGCCGTCAAAATCGCGGTAATTTATCCACCAAAGCGTCTGCTTTTCAAGTGCAGAGTATGCCTCTGTAAGCTGATTTTTAGTGAGCGTCATACCGTTTTCAAGTATTTTCTTGAGCGTCCAGCCGTGTATCGGCGGCTTGACATAGTTCCATATCACCTTTGAATCGTTCACGCTGTCGGGAAGTCTGCCCGATTTATCCTGAAAATCAAACATTATCATGAACTGTTCCCATGCCAAAGACGGATTTTTGTATGACAGCGCAAGCGCGTTGAAGCAGTGATCCCAGCTCCAGACATTTGTCATGTGGTTTTTTGACATCAGCATCGCATGGCGCTTTAAGAACCCTCGCGGCATAACATATGCCGACCAGTTGATATACGCACCGAGAACTGATACTTCTTCATATTCTTTCGGAAGTATGGGATAGCTTTTGTAAAACTCCGAAAACTCACGCGCGACTTTCTCGCGACAGGCTTCAAAATCGTACTCGGGACATTTTCTGTCCCACTCTATCTGCGTCTCCTTAATTATCAGCAAAAAGCCGTCCGTACCGACAATATTCAGCCTTGAAAACTCCGACGACTGCTCAGACCAATTCTGTTCTAAATAAATATCTCCCTCCTGTGCCCATACGACATAGCTCGTGTTGTTTTTGTAACAGTTTTCGGCATAGCAATGGCGTCCGTCCGCGTCGAACTCATAAATGTAGTCATAAGGTCCGCTTTCGGTCATAAAGTCAAGAGTCAATACAGCGGATCTGCCCCCGCGAATAATAAGCGTTTCGGGGTCGGGGAAGCAAAAATCATATTTGAAATCTCCCGAAACGAGAGACAGCGAACCGCCGTCTAAGTCTGCGGAAAGCTCGTCGCCAGAAAAAATAAACTTAGCGACGATAGAGTTCTGCGTCGACCCGCTGACATTCTTCAAATAAATACCGTGTTCAATTTTATGCCCTTGCCACCAATCCGGCAGCTCGGCGAGAGCCATATACGAGCCGAATCGAGAAAACGGGACCTCGGAAAGATAGAAATTCATAATAGTACCTCCAATTAATATATTGACTTAGTTGGTTTTCATCCTGCTAAACATAATACTGTTCTATTGCTTCTTCAATCATTTAATTTGCCTGTGTCCCATTCTTCTCATCCGAATCAACATTTTTATCTCTACCAAGTATATGATCAAACTCATCAAGAATATCCGTCATCAAGCCTTCGTCAATCCGACTTCTACACTCTGCAATCAGTACATCAGAAATTCCATAAAATGCTTCTGCAATACTGCCTGTAATAGCACCAAGCGTGTCAGTATCTCCACCAAGTGATACTGCATTCCGTATGGCATCCTCAAAATCTTTGGATTCCAGAAATGCGATGATTGCCTCTGGTACTGTTTCCTGACAGCTTTCAACATGATGGTAGTAGGTTCGGATATTATCCAATGTTCTACTCAGATCATAATGAAATTCCCTCTCGATATAAGTTTTGATTTCTTCTTTTGAAGATCCATTCCTTGCCATATATATTGCACTTGCAGTTGACTCTGCACCCTTTATACCTTCTGGATGATTATGTGTCACATTCGCTGTAGCTCTAGCTACCTCTCTGGTTCTTTCCATCGAATCATAAAGCCAGCCTACTGCTGACACTCTCATGGCTGAACCATTTCCATAGCTTCCGTATGGCTTCGGATTATTTTCTTTAAGCCAATGTCTGAAGCTTCCACCATAGCCTGCATGTGGATATCTTTTTCCCCAATCCTGCATATTGGATGCTACCGCATCTTCAATTTTCTTTACTGCTGCTTCCGGTCCGACTGCCAGGAGAGCTTCTCCAACTGCTATTGTCATAACAGAATCATCTGTAAAGCCACAGCCTTCACTAAACAAATCAAAATTCTTTGTTTTATCACCTCTGTCAAACTCAAACGGACTTCCTATAATATCTCCTAAAATTGCTCCGTACATATATGCCTCCAATTCCCGGATTACTCCGGCACCTCTCTTTCTCTGTTACAATATGAGTATAATTAAAAGGCATCTTCATATGGTCGCTGTTTGGGCGACACTTTCAGAAAATAAAAATGCCGGTACAATATTGCACCGACACTAATTTCTCTAATATTTTTCATTTTGTTCTGACCATACTGGCGTACCATATTTTTTTCTTGCCACATCGCAAATTGCCATTAAAGCATAATAATTAACCCGATTAGGATAATGCACAGCAGGGTGATAATAATCAAGCACCAATGTATCCTTCCAAAGCGCCAACATATTATCCCATGTATCATCATTCTGTAATTCTTCCCCTAATACAAGTTTCAATAGACTGAGATTATTCCCACATACAATGATATCCGGTTGTATAATTTCCAATTCACGCTTTATTTCCAGCCTGTCTTCAAGTGCGTATTTTTTCAAATCTTCATATTCAGATTCGCTTCCGCCATTGCTTTTTTTCACATTGACCACTGCAATACGGTCTATGATTTCTTTTTCCTTAGAACGTAATACTTCATCGTCATACTCACAGATATTATCGTTAAATGCATTATATATTGCCTGTGTCCATATTGCTACCTTTCTCCACATAGTCCATGGACGTTCACAATCATGCAAGCCTTGATAATTTCGGATAAGGGCGAGGAAGTCACGGATTCCCCGTGATTTCTCGTAGCTTTCATTAAGAGTTTCCGTCACCTCTTTCAGCCTTGCTTCAATTTCAAGCTGCTCTTTCTGGTATTTCCCCGACATCATCTCAAAATTCCGCTCGGTAATACGCTCCATGACCTTATCCTCGTAGAGAGAGGAAAACAGCCTGTCCAGTTCCGCAAGGCGTTTGTTCAGCTTCTTACGTTCTTTCTCTAATGCTTTCGCCCTGCTCTGGTCTGTTTCCGTGAGCCGCTTTTCTATGGCCCTGACCGCCTTTTCATCATTCACTGCCATATCCGCAAAACAGTTGATGTCGGCAAGAACGGCATTGAATAAATCCCTTGCTTCTATATTGTGGGCACTACACTCGCTTCTTCCGTTTCTTGCATAATTATTACATGAATACTGTACACAGTCGATAATCTCTGGGCGTTTCCTCCTGTGTACGTTCATTGCCCGCAGAGCACATCCGCAGTCCACACACTTGATAACGCCTGCAAAAATATTTACAAATCCTCCCTTGTTCTGTGGAAGCCTACGACTTGTAATAAGCTGTTGGACAATATCAAATTCCTCCTGCGTGACTATTCCCTCATGGGTATTGGGTATCACTTCCCATTCTTCGGGCAGCTTAGAGGGGCGTTTCTTGCTTTTCATATTGGCGGCAATCCGTTTGTAGCCTACAAGATTTCCCGCATATATCGGGCTTCTTAAAATGCTCCTCACGCTGTTCCCACTCCAAATATAGCGTTTGTCCTCGTTCCCCTCAAAATGACGTTCAAAGCCTGTTTCGCCACGCTCCGCCGCATAAGCGGCAGGGCGTAGGATATGCTGTTTATTAAGATGTCTGCAAATTTTGGCAACTCCATTCCCTTTTAATGCAAGGTCGAATATCTCTTTTACAACATGTGCCACTTTATCATCTATCAGCAGATGGTTGTGGTCGGCAGGGTCTTTGATATAGCCATAAGGGGCGGTAGTTCCCATGAATTTCCCCTGTTGAAACCTCGCCCGATATGCCGATTTTATCTTAACAGATATGTCAGCGGCATACATTTCGTTTAAAATGTTGCGGAAAGGCGTGATGTCCATAGCAGATTTATTCAAGGTATCTACGCCGTCATTGACCGCTATATACCTCACGTTATGCTCTGGGAAGAAAACTTCCAGATATAACCCACAATCAAGATAGTTTCTCCCCAGACGGGATAAATCTTTCGTAATCACGCAGTTTATCAGACCGCTTTCAATGTCTTTTATCATATTCTGGAAACTTGGTCTTTGGAAATTTGTACCAGAATAACCATCGTCCACATACGTTTTTGCTATGTGCCATCCCTGCTTTTTCACATAATCCGTGAGGATGGATTTCTGTGTCGCAATGCTCGCACTCTCGTTATCCGTACCATCGTCTTTAGATAAGCGGCAATAAATGCCGACTAAATAGATTTTCTTTTCTTCTTTGATTCCTGCCATACTGTAAAACCTCCGTATCTGTCCTATCTGTTTTCATGTCCCATTGCGTACATTCTAAGCGGACAGCCCCTCATTGTCGAAGGTGTCGCCCTCGG
>ERZ894226.162-NODE-162-length-50613-cov-16.858202_pt1 | contig 50613 bp, 43 predicted proteins | sample MGYA00380294_ERZ894226 | MGnify/ENA primary metagenome ERZ894226 (study PRJEB32331, sample SAMN06328434) | human gut metagenome | biome: human gut microbiome; feature: stool | host: Homo sapiens | collected 2014-10-29 ... | reverse complement strand
TCCATATTGGTGATAAAGTCCGATATGAGAAAAAGAACAAAATCAAAGGCAATACGAAAGTTGATACATTTATTTGTGAAGGTATTCGTTTCGTTAAAGATGAAAACAAAGCAGAAGTTAAACATAACAAAACGAAATCTAAAAAGATGAAGTTTTGTAGAGTCCTTGAATCTGGTTGTACCCCTTATGTAGATTATAGAAAATTGGCTTTAATGTAAAGATATAGGCTATCCGAATTATATCGGGTAGCCTATTTTTTTTGTTTTGTATCACATCTGTTTTGTTATGAAATGTTTATTTTAATAGCATTGGCGAAATTTGAAAATTGCGTGTTGTTTTTTTTAAAATTTAGCATATTGTTTTTGCTGAAAAATATCAGCTCGGGATTGTATCCCGAAAAAATCTAAAAAAAAGAGGCAAAAATAATGAGAATAAAAATTTCAGAAGACGTTTCCAGGGAATATTACGAGACTGTTAAAGATATCCTGGAAAACAAAGACTTTATCAAACTTAGACTGTACACACAGCATAACACCACAAACCGGCTGCTGCATAGCCTGAATGTGTCATACCTGGCCTGGCTGATGGCAAAGAAGCTGCATTGCGATGCGGCTGCGGCCGCGAGAGCCGGCCTGCTGCATGATTTCTGTCTGTATGACTTTAAAGACGGCACACCGAACGGTGAATTTCAGGCATTCTATCACCCGAAGGCAGCGGCAGAGAACAGTGAAGAGAGGTTTGAACTGAGTGAGAAGGAAAAGAATGCGATTTTGTCGCATATGTTCCCGCTTGGGCCGATTCCGAAGAGCAAAGAGGCATGGATTATCTCCACGGCTGACAAGGTATGCGCTTCTGCGGAGCTGTGCAGTATAGCGATTGCGCTGGCGAAACGAGGAAGAGTTGAAATTTCGCCGGCAGTGTAAAGACAAACACAAAAAAATATACACAACACCCAAACAAAAAAACACATCCACCTAAGGTGGATGTGTTTTAATTTTGGTCATATGTAAAACATTTCGTGTTTAACAGCTGACCCGGAAATCCTTAGTTAAAAGGAATCTCTTCGTCTTCTGCAAATGGCAGAGGTTCTGGCATTGCATCAGTCGGTGCAGCAGCTGGCTGTGGAGCGGAAGGTGCAGGAGCAGAAGCAGCAGCTTCTTCGGAAGCGCGTTTACTTTCAGCGAATTCCTGGTCTTCTACAATTACTTCTGTAGTATAGATGCGCTGGTTTTCCTGGTTTGTATAGCTGCCTGTCTGAATACGTCCGGAAATTAAAATCTTAGTTCCTTTGCGGAAATATTTTTCTGCAAATTCACCAGTCTTGCCAAACGCAACGCAGTTAATAAAATCTGCGCTCTGGCCATCATTGCCAGTGCGTCTGCGGTCAACGGCAAGTGTATATCTTACGATTGCCATACCGCTATCGTTAGCAGCATATCTTACCTCCGGGTCTCTAGTTAAACGTCCCATTAAAATTGTTTTGTTCATAATCATTTTCTCCTTTTCTTTATTTTTTTTGTTGATTTATGAATCATATATAGTATGCTTAAAAAAATCAGCGATAAAAAACGAAAATGGAAAAAATTTTTTATTTTTTAAATTGAATTTTTCACCTGTTCCATATATGCTGCAATCTTTGGTGCAGTCTCGGCAAGACCTTCCGGGTCTTCAAGGCTTAAGCGGAAGACTTCGGCAAAATATTCCTTATTGGTATCAGTGTTTATGTCTGATAAGTCGTATTTTTCTTTTAACGCTGGAAGCTCTGCGTCATATGAGTCTGTCACTACCAGGTCGTCAGAATAGAATCTTCCCTGGTCAAATGTCTCAAAATCTATGGCATGTCCAAGCTCATGAATGACTGATGTTTCAAGTGCATTCTGGTCTGCACGCAGATACATTTCATGAATATTGCTGCCTACACATGTAAGGCCGTCTATCAGACGCCCACTATCTGACTTTACATCGCCATCATATGACATCTGTGGGCTGTCAGTTACGCATATATCGTATTTCTGTAAGATATTGATATACTTTTCATCAAGCTCGTTGAATTTACCGTACACAAGCCCTACATACCGTGAGGCATTTTCCGAATCGCTTCTGACTGGCAGGTTATATTTATACTCTTTTGATAAATATCCGCCCCATACATAACCTTTATCGGTTTTTGCCCACGTACCGTCATCGCTTATAATACTGACCTTTTCTCCTTTTTGGTATTTTCCTATAACTTCACTGTTTTTATCTGGCTCCTTTCTGATATTAAGATTTACAACCGCATATCCTGCTTCCTCCTGGATTTCCGGTTTCTCTGGTTCATAAACCGCTACAAGACTAATGTCTGAACATAACGGTTCTGCCGCAACTGGCATTGCCAAAAAAGAGGAGCATAAAAACAGGCTTGCTGTGAATAGCTGTTTTTTCACCTGACTTTTCTCCTTTGGGTTTAGTAAAATATTTGCAGTTCTTTCGCCTGCACGTGTACCCATTATTTAATATGCAAAATAAAAAAAAGAAGCCGCGTTTTTTTTGTAACGCTGCCAGCAGGGCAAAAAAAGACCGCCGCAGGATGTTCTGCGGCGGTCGTGCAACCGGCGATTAGCCGAGCATTGTTAAGTCAATCTTGTATTCAGAAGCGCCTTCACCGTCTACGGTGTAGTAAGCTGCCTTCTCGTTGATGTTTAAGTAAATCTTGATATCGCCCTTAAGCCCTTTCGCCAGCGCGTCTTTCTTTACTTCCTTTTCAATATCGCTTACAGATACGTTCACTTCCTCAACCTCAAGTACGACGTCTGAAACTTTTGTTCTTGCAGCCTTAACAGCGGCTTTTGCTTCTGTGCCTGCTGTCTTTGCTGCCTCCTTTGTATCTTCTTTAATCATTTTTGCTCCCTCCTTGATGTCTGCTGCTGTGCTTTTTGCTTCATCAGCGACTTTCTTTACATTATTCTTTACTTCTTTTGCTTTCGGTGTATCAGCAAGCTTGACTGCCTCATCAACAGCCTTGTCAATAGCCTTTGATGCTGATTTTCCTGCAGCTTTGACTGCCTTCTCTACAATGCTTGAAAGTGAATCTGTGTTTTTTGCGTTTTTTGTCATTTTATTTTTTCTCCTTTTTAATTAGTTTACGTAGCGTTCAACCAGTTCAATGTTTAACGTATGCTCTGGCGACGCTGAAAGTTTTCTGTCGTCGTTAACTGATACAACGACCATGTCAGGGTGCTCCTGCATTACAATACCGGTTACTTCCTGCAGAAGCTGGGCGGCGGTTCCGGAATATCCGGGAGTGTGGACTTTTGGGATGGTCTCCTGGTATGCGGTAAGAATCGCGTCCGGCTCGTTTGTGTCGATATTGATATTACAAAATGCAAGGCATTCGGTTTTGTCGGTGAAATTAATTGTCAGTATCACATAAAAACTCCTTTCCTGAAATTGAGCACTTTCGGCTCGTATACGCAAGCGCTTTTTCGCTTGCATATATAGTATGCAGGATTTTTCAGAAAAAGTAAAACTTTTTTAAAATTTGTTTTTTCTACGAAAAATCCGCAAAGTTTTGCCGGCAAATTTGGCATATTGTAATAAGAAAAAAATCAGGAGGGAAAAATATGCATAAAAAAGCGATGCTGGCGGTTGCAGTCACGGTTGTGGTATTGTTTGTAGCGATGACGGTGCAGCGGCATGGAATAAAAACACAGCTGGAAGTATATGGTCAGAGATACGAAAACGCTGAACAGAATTTGGATGCCGAGAAAGACAGGACAGGGAAGATTGATGACGAAGCGGAGTATATAAAGACGGATGAGTATGTTGAGGGGGTTGCAAGAGACCGGCTCGGGCTGGTGCATGAGACGGAGACAGTGTTTGTTAAGAAGTAGAAGGAAAGCGCTCTGTAAAAAATGAGAAAGATTTATTCATAAAATTAGCCGTCGCATGATTGTGACTTTGATAAAAAGCGGCGCAAAACCCCGACGCAAGCATCGGGGTTTTTCGCCGCAATTTTATAACAATAACAATAAAAAAGAGTAGTGTCGTCACACTACTCAAAAAACTCATTGTTTTTTGTTACAATATGCTCAACCCGACTGTTATAAAATCTCATCATCATTCAGATGACCTCTTTATAATCACATCTCAATACACATATTGCCTTGACCCGAGATACCACGAAATAATAAACCAGTACAACGCCTGGATTATTAAATACTTTAATCTCTAAAAAATGAATATTAGAAATAGAAATCGTTGCTCTTGACTCTCAATTATTACTAATCGCATTTCAAGTCGCTACATCATCCTTTATGATTATAAATCATACTACAACAGATATGATTTGTCAATGATTTTTATTCCCATTATCATCTTCTTAAATATGGAGAATATTGACCGGCCAAGCCGGGAGAAAATGTGTTGGCCGGCAAAATGATGAGATGGCCCTGTAAAGAAGATTGTGGTTATGAGAGTGTGTCGTCCGGCTGGCGCCAGAGCGTAAGCTGCTGGCGGCCGGAAGTATATGTTTGCAGGACTTATGTCGGAAATAAATGTGCCGGCCAAGCTTTCAAAGTTGTTCCCTTGATATAAATCGCTGCCGGCTGCGTGTTCTGTCGGCTGTTTTTTCTGATTTTTGCCCGCAAGTTTTGTTTTCCCTGGATTTCGGCATATTGTAAGCGATACGAATTACAAAGAAAGGGGATTTTTTTATGGATAACTATATTGTAAGAACTACGGAAGACCTGCTGTCTGATGATATCTGCGGAGAAGTGTTTTTTGACTGCACGGAGAAAATCATTCCGGCAATACTTGACCGCGCAATGAGACGGATTACCGCTTTTAACGTAAGCGAAGAAAACCCGTATTATACGTCATATGAAGGGATTTTGTATTCCAAGGACGGCAAAAAAGTAATCAAAAGCCCGGCGAAAAAGAGCGGTAATATAAAGCTGCATGACGGTGCAGAAGATATCTGCGAAAATGCATTTGCTTTTTCTGATATCCAGTCCGTCACTTTTCCTGATTCATTGAAGAGGATTGAGAAAAGCGCTTTTGATAGCTGCTATGCACTGACCGAGATTGATTTCGGAAACGGCATTGAACATCTTGGCGAAAATGAAGACGGATATATCTTCAATTCATGTGACAGCCTTGAAGTGCTTAGGTTTCCAAAGCAGTTAAAATCAATAGGAAAATCAGCATTTGCAAACAGCGGCGTGAGGGCTATTGCATTTAATGAAGGTCTTGAAAGCATTGCAACGCGTGCATTCTATGGAAGCCATCTGGAAAAAGTAGAGCTGCCGGCTTCATTGAAGAACTGCGGCAGCTTGTGTTTTTCAACCGTGCAGCGTGTAATATTCAATGGAGATATGCTCCCGAAAGGTTTTATCGGGGCAATCACGCTTGATGAGTTTGACTCAAATGACGGTATGGAAGCGGTAAAAATATACTTAAAAAATATAGACAAAACAATCTATATTCCGAAGCAGATGTCTCAAATCGGTATTGAGACTGCCACCTTCCATCTTGAAGGATGCAGCCTTGCTGAGGCTGACACTTACCTGTTTGAGAGCGCTTACCGTTTTGCAAATGTTGCTGATTCGGCATTCCTTGCGGCGATGGAAGAGTGCTTCACTAATAATAACAAAGAAGCAAAAGAATTTTTAAAAAAGAATTCAACGCGAATCGTTGATAAGCTGCTTGAAGAGGAGGACGAAAGCGGGCTGGAAAGAATCTCCCGCCTTGGCGTAGTCAGCGAAGAGCAGTTAAAACGTATCGGTGAACTGGCTGAAAAGAAAGAATGGGCCGCATTGTCGGCGTATGTAATGAATCAGGTTAATGACTCTGATGATGAAGATGTGTTTTCATTGTAAAAAAAATAGTTGTACTGTATTGCCCGGCATCTTTGATGCCGGTTTTTTTTGTTTGCGGGCAGCGGTCTGGGACTGCCGGCAATACAAAAAAAACACCCGGGAGATTAAACCTTCCGGGTGTACTTATTTCTTATGATTCTTGTATTTTTTAATCTTTGTTATTGATTTCGGCGAAACCGTTAAAATCGATTTTCAGTTCAATCTCTTCACCCTTTTTCAGCTTTTTCCATTCAGAAAAATCCATATTGTATTTTTCTGTCTTGGTTTTGCCTTTCTTTTCCTGATATGTAGTGGTCACGGAATAGTACTCTTTTTTGCTGCCGGCTCTCTGGCCGTCTTTGAGTTTTAATTCCGGCCAGGATGGGTTCTGGTCATGCCCAGAACTCTTTACGGCATCGACGACAGTCCACCGGTCTATCTCGTAGTAATATTTCGTATCATACACCGGTTCCTGCCGGTAGACTGGCTCGCTGGAGGTTTCTGTATAGGTCTCATCTTTGTATACAGGAACCCTTTCGGTCTTTTCTTCGAAATATCCATTACCCAAATCAACGTGAGAGACTTTGTTTTCGTAATGGTCTATAACCATCCTTGTCTTGGTCTCTGAAACGGTTTTGTAGTGGTCTACAACGTTTTTGTATGATTTGATTTCCCTTTTTGTGTACTGCAGCCGTGCGTCATCTGGAAGCGTCCAGCCGCTTTCATCGTATGTAACGATTTCTTCAACGTCAATTGTTCGTTTCCACTCAAAATCATCAACTGTAACATTTCTTACCTTTGGCGAAAAGCATGATACTAATCCAAAAATGATAAATGCGATTGCCGCAAAGGTTCCGATAAGAAGCAGTATGTTTTTCAGAAAAGAATTTTTTGGCTTTTCTGAATCGCTTTTCTGAGAAGATGCTTTTTGTTCTTCTTTTTTGCGTTTCTTTTCCTCTTCCTGCTGACGCATCTCAAAGTAGTTTCGCTTGGACTCCTCCTTTGTGGCGCCGCAGTTGCTGCATGAATCCAGATTGTCGCTGTTAAGGCTGCCGCAAAAAGAACACTGCCAGTCAGGGTTACGGCTGATTTTCTCGGCCTCCTCCTCTGAAACATATTTGATTTCGTCGGGCATGTAGAATTTCGTGTTTTCGTCCTGAGGGTGTCCACAGCTCGGGCAGGTCTTTTGCCCCGCTCTGATTCGTTTGTTGTCGCAAAATGGACAGTCCCAAAGTCCTTCGATAAGTTTCATAAGAATATCTCCTTTCGTATTTGTTATGTATATATAGAATGCTGAAAAAATATGGCCACAAAACAGGCCAGTTTTTGCCGGCTGCTGCCTGCAGAACAAAAAAATCCGCAAAAATACACCGGCTGCTGAAAAATCCGGCATATTGTAAGTAAGAAAAACACAAAGACTCAAAAAAGGAGAAAAAATAATGGAAAACATATGCGTAATCACTGGGGCGTCAAACTTTGAGATGCATAAGATAGTGCATTTTCTGAATAAGAGAGGCGTGTCGCTGATAAATCTGCAGGATGCAAGTGGAAAGAGAGCGGAAAAAGAAGAAGACATTGTTCTCAGGTATACGTCTGATGATGAGACAAATATTGTCTTAACCCGTGAGGATATAAGACACCGCATGCTCGTACTTACCACCGAACAGACGGAGCTGCTGATGCAGGCTGTGAAAGCAAGAAGCGGGCGTGACAATAAACTGAATGTGGTGCAGTTTGTCTTTCCCCCGGCAGACAATATCTCAGGCATCGCCAGCCTTGCGGCGTTTGCTGAACGGGAAACAGAAGAAACTGTCAGCGAATACATTCAGAAGATGACAGGTAATCCGGACGTCTACATCATCAATGCCGAGAAAAACACTGATGCAGTCGGGGAGTACATCCTGAAAATGCTTGCTTATTACGAAAAGGAGAGCGAGGCCGGGCCGCTGGCATGTGCGATGCTGAAGGCTGAACTGGATGAGTTCATGGAAGGCGAGATGGAAAGACATAGAGCAGAAGAAAAGTCAATGTATGACAGGGGAAAGCTTGACCCGTATGAGTTATTCAAAAACAGCTACCAGATTTCCCAGATGCAATCTTTATATAAGAAGCTTTCAATGCTGACTGACCCGAAATTACAGAAGGAAATCGTAGACTACCAGAGAAAGAACAAAGACCTTCTCGCGAGAATGGCAAAAATAAATGGGAATGCCGTCATTTCCGGCGATGTTTCAGAAATCGCAAAGATGTTGAAACATTTTCTGGCTTTCAGGCTTGCCAATGACCGTCCGAAAAGCCTGGAGCTGAAGATAGATGAGTAAGAAGCCGGCGGCGGGTGTCAGCTCCGCCGGAAAAACACAAACAGGAGGAAAAAATATGTCAAAAAATATATGCGTGCTGACCGGAGCGAGAGATTCCGGGATGTGTAAGATATACGGATATCTGCGGGAAAACGGAGTAAATATAACTGGATTTCATGAAAGGTGTGACTTAATGGATGACAGCGAAGCAATTATGTCTGAAGGCGATTCCGTAATCACGAAAAAAGATACTGAAAATAAAGTAATTATGCTGACGACAAAGCAGGCTGAAACGTTGACTGAAAAAGCCAAAGAAAAAGGCCTGACAGTCGTTCAGCTTATCGTCCAGCCGCCAAAATACAGCCTTGGCAGGATTATAAATATGTTGCCAATTTACGGAAACGAGGGCGAGGCCGAAGTCTCAGAATATATACGGAAAATTGCAGGAAAGCCTGATACATATATCATCAACGTAGACAGGAATACTGATAGTACCTGTAAGTACGTGTTAGATATGGTTAAAAATATCATATACGAAGACGATATTAACAAGGCATTTCAAACATATATCAAAAAAGAATTCGAAACATACAAGACAAATATGACCTCATCTGATACTACCAGAGGAGCATATGCCGTATTTGAAAAGAGCCTGGAGGTCTCACAGGTGAAAGCCCTGGCAGAAAAATTGCCAAAAATTACAGATGATGGTGTAAAGACTGAAGCTTTGGAATACGAAAAGAAGCATGGAGACCTGATGATAAAAATGGCAGCCAGATATGGGAACTGCCTGATTTCCGCTGACGTAGAGCAGATAGAGAAAAAAGCAAAAAATATGCTGAAAGAAGTGCTCCAGAGAAAAACCGAGCTGTAGTTCAGTTTCCGGCGATATTCGGCATATTACAGGAAACGGCAATGCCGAAAAAAGAAAGGAAAAAAGGATATGAATACAGAAGTAATTCCAAAAGCCGCATATAGCAACGGGCTCCAGGAAACCGGTCAAGACGGAGTTGTCTTTACTATGCCAGCTTCCAGGAAAAAACTTATGTCAGTAGACATAAGGCCTGATATTGACACTTTGGTTTTCAGCCGGCAATTTATAGCATACAATCTTATGGACGAAAACAAGGTTTTTCCAAACATCAGGAAAATCTACATTGAAAACGGAGTGAGGGGAATTAAGATTAAAAACTCTACGTTTCCAAATGTGGAGCAAGTCGTTTCTGAAAGCAGTTCTTTTGCCTCTGGCGAAATGCTTATAGAAGTGGGGCTTTACAATCAGTACACATTAATCAATACGTTCATTAAAAAGCCGACAGACGTTTTAAACTTGGCAGATATCACATTTATCGCAGACCATGCACTTGATGGATGCCTGGCTAGGATTAAGAAAATTGATGAAAATATTTCCGTAGTCTCTGATGCTTTTAAACGATATTTTAAATGGAATCAGCCTTACGTTGATGGTGTCAAGATGATTGACAGTCTGATTATTGACATTGATAGTACCGCCGAGGTAATCACCATACCGTCAAATGCACGGAATATATGTAAAGACCTCCAAAAACTCAGTAATGTAAAAGATGTGAAAATTAACCGCCTGAGCAGACTGCACATAATACCAAGCTGGAATAAGGTAAACAAAGTGTGCCTTACATCAAAAGAATATATGGGATTCTCAAATCTGCCTGATATGCCTGAGGTCAAAGAAATTGATATTGAAGATAATCCATATTTCAAATCAATTGACGGCATTATCTACACAAAAGACGGTGAATCACTCGTGCTGTGCCCATCCGGCAGAACAAAAAAGGTTGTGATTGCAGATGGAACAAAGAGTATAGAAACAAGTGCATTCAAAGATAGCAAGGTCAAATCTGTCATTTGCCCGGACTCACTGCAGAATATCTGCTGCCTGGCATTTAATGAATGTCCAAAGCTTCAGCATGTAGACTTCGGAAAAGGTATAACCCTCCTTGGAGGCATGCAAAGACCGGTATTCCACAAATGCGATTCGTTAAAAAATGTTGAATTTCCATCACAGATTAAATATATCGGTGAAAACCTGTTTTCAAGATGCTTCAACCTGTCAAAAATCATTTTCCATGAAGGACTTGAAAAAATAGGGCCAAACGCCTTTTCGTCATGCAAAAACGTGGATACGGTTAAGTTTCCGGCCTCGTTGACATATGTAGGTGATGGAAATTTCCAGCAGGTAAGCCATTTTGTTTTTAAGAAAGACAGGCTACCAAAGAATTTCTTGCGTGCGGTTACAACGTTTAAGGAATTTGTATACGGTTCACGAAATATCTTTGAGGTTGATACCCCAAATATCAAATTTTATATACCATCATATATGGACAGCCCGGATATTGCCAAAGCAGATTTTTACATGTCATCTTACAATATAGACTACGAATATGCCGCGTCACTATTAAACGTAGCCAGCCATTATGGCCAAAAAGAGGATATCGCGTTAAAAATGTATATCCACTTTGCCAAAAATGGCATCGCCATACCTGCAGAGCTTTCGCTGTTCCTGTCAATGTCTGGCGGCGGCATAGCAAAAAGGCTTGCCGGCGATAAAAATCGTATAAATGAATTTGTATGGATGTTAAAATCAAAGTTTGTAAATGATAATGACCTGCAATGGATACTAAACGGAATCAGGGATGACGCCGTCCTGACGGCTTATGCCCTAGACGCGATAAAAGAACGAAAAACAGAAGACTTCCATATCTAAATACCCCGGCTGCCTGCGGCAGCCGGTTTTTCTTTTCCGCGAAATACGGCATATTAAAAATGTAATAAAACAACAACACAAAGAAAGGAAGAAAAAATAATGGAAAAAATGGTTAGGTCTTATGACTATGATACAGGCTGCCAGCGGTATACAGGTAACGGTATGTCATACTTATCTCTGCATGCATTTAGCAGCAGCCAGTATCTTTTTATCCGTGATATTGATATTGAACCAGGAATTAAGGAAGCTCGGTTTGTCTGCCCGGATGGCGAATATGCAATGCAGTTTCTGCTGGAAAAATGTATGAAACAGTTTCCGGATGTAGAGAAAATCTATATTGGTCCTGGTGTAAATTCGCTTCATTTCTCAAATTTTATGTTCCCGAATGTAAAATATGTAGAATCAGACAGTAAATCGTTTCTTTCAGGACAAATGCTGGTATCGACAAGCAGCTCTCTGTACAATGTGTTCTGCAGGAAACCGGAAGACGTGATTGACCTGAATAAAGTTATGTTTATTGAAGATAAAGCGTTCGCCGGCTGTATGTCCACAAATATCATCAACACGGATAATGTGAGACTTGTTGACAGCAGGGCTTTTGATGGCTCAGCTGTCAGCATGCTTGACTTCAAGAACGGCGTCGTTATGGTTGGCAATAATATAATCATCGATGTCAACGAAGATGCAGACGAAATCGTTTTGCCGCGTGATTGCGTAGTAAGCCACGCTATAGAAAAACGGCATTTGAAAAAAGCAGTAATAAAAGATATGAAAATGCTCTCTGACCTTCAGCTTAACGCTGACACTATCGTCATTGATGACGACAATGAACGCGTCAAGGCATCTCTGGCGAAATATGGACTGGCTTATGCTAAGACAATAGAACTGACAGAAAGGACACGGTCTATTGGTTATACTGATATTGATGGCATTGTATATTCAGCTGACAGAAAGATTCTTCTTGTATGTCCGGGAAGAAGAACGAAGCCTGTAAACATACCGGAAGGGACAGAAGTAATTTCAGCATTTGCGTTTGCGGACTCAATGATTGAATCTGTATCCATGCCTGACTCATTAAAACAAATAGAGCAGCATGCCTTTAATAGCTGCAAATGCCTAATGCATGTTGATATTGGAAAAGGGCTTACTAATCTTGGCGAGCCATTCAGTTTAGGAGCTATGTTTAACGGATGCCGAAGCTTACAGCATATAGACATCCCGGAAAATATTAAATCTATCTCTTCAAACTGTTTCAGTAACTCAGGCCTTACTTCCGTGACTTTGCATGAAGGCCTTGAAACGATTGACAGCGGTGCGTTTAACTGCCCGATTCGGAATGTGGAAATTCCGAAATCTGTTAAAAATATAGGCTTGTGGAATTTCCCTGTACTTAATGAAGCCAATATCAAAACGCACAGCATACCGGTTATTGCAAGCATTGTCAAGTCGAACTGCCAGAAATGGAACTGCAGAAGCAATCTAACTGATTTAAAAATCAATATTGACGGTATGGCTTATCCTATTTTCGTGCCGGCTAAACTTACAGAAGCCGGATTGAGAAAGCTAAGAAGCCTGCTTGATACAGTACTGTTTAAGGATACCGATTCTGACGATGTAAACCGGACGACATTCCTCAGTATTACATCTGACCCGAGGATAAAGCAACGGCTTGCATTGAAAATGTATGACGCCGTAGAATGCAATGAAATCAAAACCTATCTTCGCCGGGCGGGAAAAAGTATTGCTGAATGGATGATTCTTGATAAGGATGAAGAGGCTTTAATTCAGTTCCTTAAAAAAGATATCATAACAGCCAATACTATTGACAAATTAATGCCACAGATGGATGCTGCTGAAATGATTAACGCCAAGGCATATGCCATGGAGTACATAAGAAAGAACACAAAAGAAAAAAGTTTCCGTATTTGAAAAAGCGCCGCAAGGCGCTTTTTTTGTTGCCGTCAAAAAATCCGACAAAAATTTGCGTACACCGGAAAATCTGGTATACTGTATATAAGAGATGAGGAAGAGAAATCTTCCCAATACACAAGACGGATTCGCCGCCGAAAAAATTCCTTTCTTTGTTTAAATGCCGCTGCCACATGCAGCGGCATTTGTGTTTTCTTGGATAAAGAATTCAGCAGATTACAAATGACAATATTTGGCGGCAAGCCGGAAACGGCAGACTGCTTAGTACACATATAATAAGAAAGGAATGGTGCAATATGCCAAAAATTACATGCAGAAACATACACTGCCAATACAACAAACTCAAAAAATGCATAAAAAAGAACGTAAAAATAAGCGACAGCGGAACCTGTACTTCGTACAAGGTCGGGTTCTCGTATTATTTTTTCTACTGTGCTGAACATATGCAGACAAATTTCCTAACTTCTGTTGATGTAAAACTGCATCCGGAATACAAATACAGCATATATTACATGATGCGATGTCTTCCTGTTGTATACACAATAGACTATATCAGAGGGATGCTGATAATGTGCCACAAAGAAACAAAAGAAATTCTCAACGCAAATGACCTGTTGGCTCTGATGGAGACTGATTTGGACAAGGATGCATTAAAAAATGTACTGAAGAGTTTAATGCAAACGGCCTACCGAAATATGAAGAGAAGGACGAGCCTGAAACTGAAGCAAAAGAGTCTGAACAGAAAGAATACGGCTGGCTATCTCCGGAAGGTGATTTTCATTCGGCGGAATGGGGATGTCATGAGATGGCGGCACAGTGGCTTTGCCGGGAGCTTGGTATAGACAGTGGATATCGGATGTGCAGAGATATCCTTGTAGAGCGTGGATGGTGCCTTATTGATGACCCGTATGATTCCGGAAAATACTTCGTAACACATAAGAAAGACCTGACCAAAAAACAGAAAGACTTCTTATATGGATACTTTTTGGATATGGGAATGACAAAGCGGGCAGAAGAATTCGTAAGAGATGATGCGTAATATGGCAATAAAGCTTAGCAGCGAGACCTTCGGTCTCGCTTTTTTGCTGCATTTTCGCCGCATTTTACCGGCTGAAAAAAATGTGAAAATTCAGTGAAAAAAAAATTTCAAAAAACGTTACATTTTTATTTTTATTTTGCATATTAATTCTGCGGGCATAAAACAAGCCTTGAAAAAGCGGCGGCAAGATTAGGATGTCGCGTACAGTAGTGACGCGAGAGGAGAACTAAACGCCCCTGCCAGAGAGCTGATAATACACCCGCACAAAAAAACCGCCAAAGGCAATCTCCCATCCTCAGGAGACGGCTGAAGACTTTCCGAAAAGCCCGGAAAGCCGCATAAACAGCGGTTTTCAGGAACAAGTTGACACGAGGACACAGAATGGTCACAAAAAATTTCTTTTTTTTAAATTATTTTGCATATTATATATGATTGAAAAAATCAATCACATAAAGATGAAGGTAAGCGAGTAAAAATGAGCTTCCCGAATCGCATATGTAAGCAATAAGCTGCTTGCATATAACCGCAAATATGACCGTTCCTCGTAGCCAAAGAAAAGGAGATGCGATGAAAAAAGTTTCAAGAGTCATTATAGGCGGAACACTCATAGCGCTTGGATGTGGATGTTTTCTTTATCCGAATTTCAGGGAATGGAATACTCAGCGCGAAGTCGAGTCTGTAATACACAAATTCGATGAGACTTACAGCAAAGGTATTGATTCTGATATTACATCAGAGCCGGTAAAGACATCTGATAAATCAGATTCTGACAAAAATGATACGGCAGACGTAACAGGCCAGCCGGCAAATGAATCTGATAACAAGTCAGAAACTGCTGATGACGATAAAGAAAAAACTGACACAGACAGCAGCAAAAATAATACAGTGACAAATACTCCTAAACCAACGAGTCATGAACTTGCAAGTAAAGGAGATGACAAAGCCGAAGCGGAACAGCAAACCGCAGGCAATACAGACAGCACTGAAAATACCTCTGAAGATTCAGAAACCGCTCTCTCTGGAAACACAGATTCGGATTCTGATGCATCAGATGATGAAGAAAGTGCTACCCGTCCATATCAAACTTTATATGGTGAAATGGAAAAGTATAACAAAGATTTGACCACAAACGGTCAGGACATAGTAGACGCATGGAGCTACGAGCAGCAGCCACTTGACCTTTCATCTGTAGACATTGATGAGGACAATCCGGTAATCGGATACATTGAAATCCCCGATATGAAGATTCGTCTTCCCTTAATGTTGGGGGCTTCAACAAAAAACCTTGAAAAGGGTGCAGCAGTTTTATCAGAAACCAGCATGCCGATAGGTGGTAAAGATACAAACTGTGTAATTGCGGGACACCGCGGATGGGAAGGAAGTGCATACTTCCAGTTTATTGAAAACATGAAAAAAGGTTCAAAAGTATACATAACAAACCCTTGGGAGACGTTAGTGTACGAGTGCACAAGCACACAAGTCATTTATCCCGACGACGTTCAATCCATCCTGATTCAACCAGGGAAAGACATGGTTACCTTATTTACATGTCATCCATATGTACTTGGAGGCGGCCCTTACAGATACCTCGTATTTTGTGAAAGAGTCGATACCCAAAAACGGAAGGAAGCAGACGGAATATTAAACCCGGATGCGACAACTCCGGCACCAGCAGAAGAAGCAGATAATGTTGTGGTTACAGAACCTGAAGAAGCAGAGTCTTCAAACGACAGCACTTCTGAAAGCACTGATGAAGATTTAAGCGTAGAAAACCCGGCACAGACCCCGGGCAGCGATGACGATTTGTCAGTAGATAAAGAAGAGCAGTCCACTCAGACTGAAGCAGGAACAGGCAATACTACAACGGACATATCGCCAACTCCTGCAGAAAAAACAACATTAGACGAAAATCTGGAAAATGACCCAGAGGTAAAAAAAGCAGAAGAAAGAGGCAAGCGCCTGCTTGCATTGGAACAAACCCTGAGGTATATGCTTCCAGTCGTCTTAATCGCTTTATCTGCGATAATTATTCTGTTTAGAGCAAATAGTAAGCCTAAACGAAGGAAAAGAAAAAGAAAAAATACGGTCAATAGAAAAACAAAACCAAGACCGAAAAAAAAGGAGAAATGAATATGAAATTTAATAAACTTTCTAAGACATTAAGTATGACTGCATTAACAGCAGCTATGGCAGTCGCTCCGGCAATCAATGTATTTGCCGCACCGGAAGATATTATCGATACAACAAAAAAAGCTTCCCTTACAATTCACAAATATGATATGACAGCTGCACAGCAGGACGGAATTAACGTAGACGAGTTCAAAGACAATGCAAACGGTAAGCAGGACGCAACTGCAGAAACAACATTTGCAGATTACGTAATCAAAGGCGTTGAATTTACATACGCTAAAGTTGGTGAAATCAATACAGAAAGCATCAACGGAAAAGTTGAAGTAGTATACGATGTTCCAAAGGAACTGGCTACAATCTTAAATCTTCAGAGTAAAGTCGGAAGAACAAATGACAAATATTCTTCTGATGAAATCAATGAAGCTATGGCAACAGCACTTGTTGACAATACAGCAACAAAAGGAAAACTGGAAGATTATATTAAGACAGCAGCAGGCGCAACAGCAATGCCTATGACAGATGCAAACGGTGTAACATCCGCTTCTAACCTGCCACTTGGTCTTTACCTGTTAGTTGAAACAAAAGTTCCAGCAAACGTTAACACAACTGTAGACCCGTTCTTCGTATCCCTGCCTATGACAGACAGAGAAGGTGAAGCTTGGTTCTATGATGTAACTGTATATCCGAAAAACCAGACAAACATTCCTGACCTTGACAAGCTGGTAAGACAGCATGATGATGCTGCATATTACAATCAGGCAGAATATCATAACACAGCAACAGTTTCCGAAGGTGACAAGATTGATTACATCCTGGTATCCCACCTGCCGAAGATTACCAGCAAAGCAACATATCTTACAAAATATGACTTTACAGATAAGATTTCCAAAGGTCTTGTATACCAGAGAGATATGACTCTCTACTTCTACGACAACGAGGCAGATGCTCGTGCAAACAACACAGCTAATGCTGTTGTTACATGGAAGCAGGCAAAAGAAAATGAAGTAGGAAAATTCAAAACTACATACAATGCAGCTTATGATAAGGCAAGCCAGGTAACAATCTCTATGACTGCTGAAGGTCTTGCAGACATCAACAAACAGAAAGCAGGAAGCCAGGAATCCGAATTCTCCGGAAGATGGGTTGTTGTATCTTACAGCACAGTAATGAGCCAGGATGACTTCCCAATCCTTGGTGATAGAGGTAACACAAATGACGTTACTCTGAAATGGCAGAGAACAAATATGGATGACTTTGATGAACTGGAAGACAGAGCAAGAGTATTCACATATGGTATCCATCTGACAAAGAAATTCAAGAGTGATGACCCGAAGAAAACTGGTGACCCAACAAAAGTTAACTTCGTTCTGTACAACAAGACAAACGGATACTATGTTAAAGCAACACCAGGCACAGGCCCAAACACAGGTGTTTACTTCGTAACTGATGGTACACAGAAACTTGATGGAACTGATGACTACTCTCTGAGAGCACTGACAGAAGAAGGCGGTACAGTATTTACACCTGGTAAAGACGGTACTTTCATCATCAAAGGTCTTGAGGCTGATGAATATGTCCTGACAGAACTTCGTACAGACGCAGGCTTCAACCTGTTAAAAGAGCCTATCACCATCAATATCAAATGCACAGAGGATGACTTCACACCATCCAAGACAACACTGTATGACAGCAAAGACAAAGCTGCTAACCAGAACAAACACATGATTGAGACAAACGGTGAAAGAGCTAAAGCTACCGTTGATGGCAGCGAAACAAAGATGGAGGAATCCAAGGTTACAGTTGAAGGCGAAAGCGCTAACTCCCTTGTATCTACTAACTCCCTCGTTGTAATGCAGGTAACAAATACACCTGGATTCAAACTTCCGGCAACTGGTGGTGCAGGTACTATTGCATTCACAGTAGCAGGATGTTCAGTAGCATTTGCAGGTATTGCAATCGCAACTAAGAAATCCAAAAAACATGATGAAAAATAATAAACGTTAAACGCAGGCTGGCTTCGCCAGCCCGCAAAAAAACGTTTTTGTGTCCAAACGATATAGAAGACCGGGCGGGAGCTATTAGGCGCCCGCACCGGTCTTTCTTTTTTGTTTAAGCACAACCCGCCGTATTTCCGGCAAAAAATATATAGAAAAGGACACTATTTTATATGTTAAAGAAAATCGGGAAATTCTTATTAGTGCTTGTGGTACTCGGTATATCAATGGGACTTATACTATATCCGTTTGTATCAAATTACCTTTTTGAGAACAGAGCAGATGGTATTATCGATACGGTAGAAAAAACAGCAGATGATGCAGATGAAGAGCAATATAAAGAAGAAATAGAGGCAGCACAAAAATATAACGCGGAGCTTGCAGCTGGCCATGTAGTGTTAAAAGACCCGTTCGTTGAAGAAAAACTTGACGAAGATGCAAAAGAATACAACTCACTGCTGAATATGGCAGATGGCGGTGTTATGGGATTTATCAAAATCCCGTGCATTGACGTATCACTTCCAATTTATCACGGTACATCGGCCGAGATACTGGAACTTGGAGCAGGACATCTGCAGGGTACATCCCTTCCAATCGGTGGAGAAAGTACGCATTCAGTAATCACCGGCCATACAGGTCTCAGCAGTGCAAAGCTGTTTACAGACCTTACAGAGCTTGAAGAAGGTGATATGTTTTTTCTGCACGTTATGGGAGAAAAGCTTGCCTACAAGGTAGACCAAATTTCAGTCATCCTCCCAGAAGAAATGGATAAACTGACGATTGAAAACGGCAAGGATTACTGCACGCTTGTAACATGTACACCGTATGGAGTTAATACACATCGTCTCCTGGTCAGGGGAGAGAGAACAGAGTACACAGAAGACAAAGAGGAAGAAGCCGGAACAGAAGTTAAAAAGACACAGTCTAAATGGATGGAAGAGTATACAAAATCAATCATTATCAGTTCATCCGTTCTTGCAGTTATGCTTATTGTACTTCTGATATGGCGACATTTCGCAGGCCGTAGACGCCGAAAGAGACGTAAGAAAAAACAAACAAGAAATAATCAAAAACGAAGAAAAAAGAAAAAGAAAACAGGAACAGGGAAAGGTGGTGTAAATGTCAAAAAAAAGAAAAGAACGAGTGAAGAGCCTGGCTGATGCCAGGCTCTTTGCAAAAAGAATAATCGCTATAATGTTAGTTGCAGTTATGTTGATGTCTGGTGCGATACCGATGCCGGCGGAAAGTAATCCGGTCCAAGTGCAAGCTGCAGTAAAATATCCCGTATTACAAAAAACAGGGACATTAAAGATTGGCCAAAAAGCAAGGCTGACATTAAAGAATGCTATTAAAAATCAAATTAAATGGTCGTCTGACAATGAAAATATTGTGACAATCAACAAAACCGGGTATGTATATGGAGTTAATAACGGTATTGCAAACGTAACAGCCGAATACAAAAACAAAAAATACACATGCAGGATTACTGTATTGGAAGTTTCAATAAGCCAGCCTACAGCGCATCTTGGCGTTAAAAAGTCTGGAAGATTAAGCCTGAAAAATGCTTATGGCAGTATTAAATGGAGCACTTCAGATAAAACGATTGTATCTGTAAACAGTAGTGGAACTGTACGCGGCGTAAAAGAGGGTATCGCAACAGTCACAGCGACAAACCAAGGCAGGCAATATACATGCCGTATTACAGTCGTTGACATAAATAAGCAAGCGAACCAGGCTATCAACGACCTGATAAAAACAGCACAGGGTGAAATTGGATATTGCGAAAAACGTTCAGCTAAAAACCTGGACAGCAAAACGGCAAATGCCGGATACAACAATTACACAAAATATGCCAGGGATGTCGACAACTATTATCAGGGTGACCCCTGGTGTGCGATATTTGTCTCTTGGTGTATGAAGGAAACCTATGGATTAAGCACAGCAAAGAAAATATTAAAAGACTGGCCATATGTGGCATGCAGGTATCTAATGTGGTATCTCCCGGCATACAAGACTCCAAAAAAAGGTGATATCGTCATATTCTATACTGATGGCGGATATAACCATACAGGAATCGTGACAAAAGTACAGGGACCAAGATTTTGGACAATAGAAGGAAATACAAAAAAAGTGAACGAAGTTGTTCCCAATGGGTATTGCGTATGCGAAAAGAGTTATTATCTTAAAAACGTTCCAAGGGTAAGGTTCTGCCGGCCAAATTACCAATTGGCAGTCTAAAAATGACAGTTTAAAAACACAAAAAACACAAAAAAAGGAGCCTCTTCTTACGAAGAGTGCCCCTTTTTTGTTTATTCGTCATCTCCTTTCTTTAAGATGCCGGCACGGATAGCTATAAAATAGACCATAAATCCGGCGATTCCAAGCTTCAACAGCACGTTAAAGAACGGGCTGTAGAAACTCAAGTCCAGAATAAACAATACCACAAAAAGCGGTTTGTTTTTCCGCTGGCTTGTCAGCATGCAGCATACCAGAACGGGCAAAAACAGCCCGAACCAGCATTTGCCTCCCCACTCCGGAGAGTTGAGGAAGAGCATTGCTGCTGCAATTGCGGTCACAACGTATAATACCTTGCGACCCAAAGAATGTTTTCCAGTTACCAGAGCCCTTATAACATATCTCATGTTATGGCCCTCCTTTCTTTTTTGCTTATTTTTTTAGTTACTTTATATAAATTCACCCACAAACGGGCTTCATAAAAAAAGTAAATCTATAAACGGCCGTTTCCCTGATTATTTTTCACGGCCTTAAAGGGAAAAGAAAGAGAGGTAAACTCCTAAACAAAAATAAGAATTTCCTCTCTTCATCGAATTTAAGATTATGTACTTATAAGATGACAAAAAAAATATAAAATAAAAATCGCTTTTCCTGTTTTTTCAGCATACTAAATATGAGAACAAAAAACACAGGAGTGATTTTATGGGAGATAATAATATTGAGACAATTGATTTAAATAAACCCGGCATAATTGATATGGATTTTTTTATCAGAACAGAAGAACAGGCGAAAGCAATCATGAAAACATGTGAAGCAGCCATTAATATTATAGGTAAATCGGTAAGGGAAATGGTCAACCTGGCAGGGCTTGACTCCGTAGACTTCGCGCTCTTTAATATAAGCGCAGTAAAACAGAATATTGAGGAAAATCCGAACAAGCTTCCGGGGCTGATGATATTTGCGGGAAGTGATGACACATACGAATACAGTATTTCAGCGACGCCAAGCTATTCAGGTAAAAATGAATACCCTGAAGAGGTGATGGCGCTACTGCTGCGGAAGAATATAGAAAATCCGATAGACGATTTCTGCGTATTCAACTTCAATGATAAGAAATGGGTAAAGGCAGACTTCGCGGCACATCTCGGACTGACAAGAGAACAGTACGACCTGTTCTCAAAAAACCATGGAGACCCAAGACTTCCATTGTTTAACATATATAAAGATTTTCATGGCCCAATGTCTAATGAGGAATTTGACGACTTCTTTGAAAAAAACCAGCAGATAGTGGAGTTGCATGAACTGACACGGTATTATACTGATTTTGATTACTTTCTTATGAATAACGGAATCATTGCGTTATGCCCGCTGCCGGAAGATGTAAGCGATGGCTTGTCAGTAACATATGAAGATGGATATTACAGCCTTAATATCACGACAAAAGGCAAGATTTTAAAGTCTATCGCAAAAATAAGTGATGTTGAACAGATGGCAGCGGTGCTGTCAAACTTTCTTGACAGAAAATTCCCGAAAGATATGCTGTCATTTGTCCCTCTGTCACTAAGCACTGCCGCTGTCATACATGATTCAGGAGTGTGTGAATATATGCATCCGTCAGATGAGCCTAACAACGCACAGATAAGCGATGAAGAACGGAAAAACTTCAGAATGTATGTTGAAGCCTGCACGCATGCAGCTCATGCCATGGCAGAACAGCTTGAACCAAAAAATATCAATACAATAACAATTCCAGATAAAGAATAAGGAGACAAAAATATGAGTAAAAAAAATAACAACGACAATATTGAAACAATCAACCTGGCACCAAGAAAAGGAATGATTGACTTAAGCTTCTTTGACGACCTGACAGACCAGCTGAAGTTTAAAACTGAAATCTGTGAAATGACAAGGGATTTCGTTAAAGATGCCCTGGAAGATGCCGTGTCGAGGTCTGATATTGGCCACGTAGATTTAAGTATGCAGGATGCAAGCGAATTTGAGGACGGCCTGGAGAGTGACGACAACAGGCTGAACGGTGTTGTGTATTCCGGCGAAGATGACAAATATACATATTTTGTCTCTGTCATGATGGGGTATGACGATGAGATGGGAGAAGATGAAGAAGAGGATTACAGCGACTTTGAGGCAATGCTTGATGATGATTACGATGATGAAGACTACGATGAAGACGTTGTTGATGCCCCTGATTCCACATGCGTCTGTCTGATAAGAAGTGAGAAAGAAAACAAAACCGTATGCCAGCAGTTTGATTTTGAAAAAGAGGAATGGGTTCACCTTGATTATGAAGATTTCACCGGACTGACATCAGACCAGGTATCAATCCTTTCAGCGGGTGATGACCCTGTAAAATCAAACATCCTGATGATGTACCGCAATGAATACGGCAATATTGACGACAAAGATTTCAATAAATTCTGCGACGACAATAAAGCAATCATTGAACTGTTCAGACGTGCTGACCGCTTTACTTACCTTACCGTTTTTGACAAACACAAGCTTGTCTTGCTGCCTAACAGCAATTATGACGGCGGCATTGTCACCTATGAAGATGGCTTTTACTGCCTATGTTCAAGCTTCTTGTGTGAACCGTTAAAAAAGGTGTACAAGACAAAAAATATTGACGACATCCTCCTTACTATGGCGAACATCTTTGATAAGTGCTTCTACGAAGACACCATTGCAGTAGTCCCGCTGTCTGACCTTGCATTTGCCGTATTCCGTGGAAGCGGCAATATTGAAATATTCTTCCAGAACACCGGAAAAGAAAGAAGCGAAATGACCGCGCAGGAGCAGGCGGTTGTTGAAGAGTATATCTGTAAAATCAATAGTTTCACAGACAGCTTATAATTGTGAGAAAAAGTTTAGCTATTGCCAGCATCGCAGCGATTGGAGGATGCTCCCTTATCGCTGCTTCTGCTGCTAAACCACCGCTGATGGTGCTGGCATATAAATCTTCAAGCTTTGCCGCTGATTACGACAGTATCACGGATAAGGAATTAATCTCCGGAAAATGGCGCGGCGTACTGAACGATGAGGGTGTAGAACTGTCATTAAACAAGAATGGAAGCCTGAAAGCCGTATACAACCACAAAAAAGAAAATGGAAAATGGGATTTAAAAGAAGACCAAGACCGCCTGGAGATTGAGATAGGTAATAAGAAATATACATTTACGTATGATAGAACACAGGACGCAATACTCTATGATGGGAATTACGTATTCAAAAGGCTGAGTGACATTGCCGAAGATGACAATAATGCGGAAGTAAGGATTGACGCCGTAAGCAGTGAATTTCTGGGGAAATGGAAAACTGTAAATATTGAAAACACAAAAGGCGAGATATCGGTGTACCCTGATGTCTTAAAAACAACAACTGTAACACTTGAGATATCAGAGAAAAAGGCGGATAAAACCACCGGAAACAGGGCTGGCGATTTGAGTATGGATTTGAAAATCCATGGAGATACCGATAAGTCAACTATTTCCGGTATCAGCTCCACGTTTACAATGGGCGCCATCACATTCCAGATAGCAAATCCGATTGAATCAAGTATAATCGAAACCGGCAAGCGGTCGGATGGAAAAGTATTCATACTCGAAAATGGAATGCTGAGTATGACGCTGACGGATGGAGAAAATAGAACAACACTATACATGACAAAAGAAGCGGAAGAATAGCTTTGGCTGTTCTTCTTTTTTTTTATTTTGCGGACAATCCTTCACGTTTCAGATAGCAAATCCGATTGAGAATTTAGCTGTCGCATCCTCGTAACTTTAGTCGTGAGTTAGACGGCCTTTTAAGTACATAAAAATATCGTTTATGCTTGCGTTGGTAACGAGCGCGAAGTGCGAGTTATCATCGACAGTTTATTTCTCTGCATTTCTGTGTAGGGAAATTTTTTTATTTCTATCAAATTTTTTTCGCAAAAAATCGTCTCTTTTTTTATTTTTTCGGCATATTAAATGTATAAGAAATTTAATTTTAATCTGGCAACGACTCCGGCAGAATTCCGGGGAGTTATCAATTTATGCTGGTGCCGAATCCGGCAAAGCCGGTGAGGCATCAACGTAGTCTGGTAACGAAGAGATTTGCTCTGAGTTATCAAAGACAGATTTTCATGAAAGAAGGTGCTTTGTATGGAAATCACTTCAAGTTATCAGGTAGAAATCTTATCGAATACAGATATGAAAAACACAGTACAGATTTACCGCAGGGCACTTGCCTTCGTTATCGATGTATGTAATAGAGAATGGGGAAATATTTCGGTTCTTGGTGGTACAAAAGAAAAAGACCACTACGTAGAGAAATTAATACATCCAACTAAAAATAATCCAAATCCAAAATATCCATTTGATATCAAGGGGTCTGAATTCTATAAATTTCCATCATATCTCAAAAGAGCAGTCATTGCTGAAGCAATCGGTGCTGTAAGCAGCTATCGCAGCAATTACAAGAACTGGGAAGATAATGGAAAGAAAGGAAATGCCCCGGTGTTACAAATGGACAGACATGCAATGCCGGTCTTCTACAATAAAAATATGTACAAGGAAGACTCACCTAAAAATGCCAAATATCCAAAAGGTATGAATCCATGTAAGGACAACATCCGATGGCTAAAGTTATATCAGAATAATGACTGGGTGTGGATTCCTGTCAGACTAAGAAAAACCGATATTGATTATATAAATAAATACTGGGGAGCCTGTGAAGATAAAAGCGCCCCTACCTTAGAAAAAATACATAACAAATATTATCTGAGATTTTCTTTTACAGAAACCGTAACTTTAAGCGATACGCCTATTGCAGAACAGATTATCTGTGCAGTAGACCTTGGCATTAATACGGATGCCGTATGCAGCATAATGAAAGCTGATGGAACTATCCTTGCAAGAAAGTTTATTGATTTTGCAAGTGACAAAGACCGGATGATTCATGCTATGAACAGAACACGCCGTAAACAGTCCAAGTATGGCCCAAAGAGCGCCAGAGGTCTTTGGGCTTACGTAAAACGTTTAAATGAAGACCGTGCAAAGAAAATATCAGCCGCAATCGTAGAATTTGCATCCCAGCATTCCGTAGATACTATCGTAATGGAGCATCTGGATTTCAAGGGGTGCAAGAAACGAGGCAGTAAGGCGCAGAGATTGTCTATGTGGAATCACGGAATCATCCGTGAGAAAGTAGAACAAAAAGCTCACCTTCTCGGTATAAGGATTGCGACAATCTGTGCATGGAAGACAAGCGCTCTTGCTTTTGATGGAAGCGGAAGCGTTACCAGAGATGATAACAATCATGCACTTGCAAAGTTCACGACAGGCAAGCAGTATAACTGCGACCTGAGTGCCAGCTACAATATCGGTGCCAGATATTTTATCCGTGAACTCCTTAAATCTCTTCCGGCGACGGAAGAGTCTCGCGTAAAGGCAAAAGTTCCTGACGTTGGGCGTAGAACCTCCTGTACATTATCAACGCTGCGGATGCTTGTAAAAGAGCTTTCCGCAGCTTAGAGATGTATTTGCCCACCTGTCTATGTTCTAGTTTTTGTGTGGGTCTCTGTTTCGTCAGATTCAGAGATTCAGTATCTTTCGGGATGCTCTAACTAAGCTTAAACCGTATTCAGAGACAGGGCGCTTTACCGATTAAAAAGGTAGAGGGGCATGACACATTACTTGAAGCACGTGACTTAAGTCATGTGAGGTTCACCGCAAATATTACCCAACAACCGTTAAAAATGTGATACAGAGATTGCCAAGTGATGTTCAGAAAGCATTATTTGAAGAATTTGCAGGAAATAGCCTGTTGTACAAAGATTTTATGACCGATAAGTTTTTGGCTACAATGAGACTGACTGATTTGGATAAGAAATTCAATAAGCTTGACTATTTCCAAAGTGCATTTCCAGATGTTGCTTTTCCAAAAACAGCAAATAAAATGAACTGTTATGAGTTGTATGCCATTGGATGCGCGGAGAAATATATTGAGCCGGAACAGACTGGATTGCTGTTTGAAAAGGATTATCGGATTGATAAAGTACAGGATTTTACCCCATCAAAGCGAAGATGCAAGGAAATTGGGAAAAATTATATAAAAAGTATATTAAAGCAAAAAGTAACTGAAGAGGTTCTTTATGAGTTCGATTTTTTTATCGATGATTATGTAGAAATGGCCATGGAATTAAAAGAAAAAATAGATATAAAAGCAGGAAAGAAAAAGATACGGAAGCTGCATGATAAATATGCGGAGCGGCTATTGAAGAAAAAACACAGGGGAAAAATAAAGATTCCGGAAACGCCGTTAAAATATCTGGAATTGCCAAAAGAGTTTATTTTGCTGGACGCGCCTGGGGCGTTATGTCAAGAGCAGAAACGGCAGCATAATTGTGTGTCGTCTTATATTGGACGTATTGAAAAAGGCTCCTGTATTATTTATTCTGCAGACATTAATGGCGAGCATGTGACAATAGAAATCAGATACAGAAAAACAAGAGGAAAATATACTTTTATCGTGCCTCAGTGCCTAAAAATGTGGAATGAATGTTGTTCAGAAGAAACTCTGAAATATGTGAAAGAACAGGTAAAGGAAGCGGGAGAGCAGGCGGTGAAAAAATACGAAAGGAAAATAGAAAGAAAGGCTAAAAATCAATAGCAGACTGCCGGCAGCAGGCCAAAATCAGAAATGGTTTTGGCTCTTTTTTTGTACAAAAAACGGAAAAAGAAAAATAAAATTTGGCTGATGCCTGGTTGCAAATAAGATTGCGCGAAAAATATTTGACATGATACAAAATTCAGCATATTAAAACAAATCCAAAAAAATGGAGGCGTTTTAATAAATGAAGAAAGATTTTGTGTCGCTGGCAGAGGCGAGGCCGGATTTGGCGAAAGAATGGAATTATGAAAAGAACGGGGATTTGAAACCGAAGGATGTGAGTTGTGGAAGCAATAAAAAAGTATGGTGGAAGTTGCCTTATGATGTGCCGGATGATTATCCGGTTGAACATTTGAGAGGGAAACATTTTGATTTTGAATGGGAAGCAAGTATTGGTGACCGAACAAGAGGTGTAAATTGTCCATTTTTATGTCAAAATCCAAAAACATGGAAAGGTTTTAATGACCTTGCAACAACTAATCCAAGCCTTGCTGGTGAATGGGATTATAAGCTAAACATTGGCCTAACTCCATCAGATGTTACTGCTAATTCTGGGAAAAATGTGTGGTGGCATTTACAATATGATATTCCAAATGACTATATGGTAGAAAATTTACGTGGAAAACGTGTTGATTTCCGTTGGCAGGCTGCTGTTTCAGATAGAAATAATGGCAATGGATGCCCTTTTTTGGCAGGGAAAGCAGTATGGCCTGGTTTTAACGACTTGCGAACGACCAATCCAGAACTTGCAAAACAGTGGCACCCTACTAAAAACGGAGAATTAACAGCAGTACAAGTGACAGCAAGTTCAAATAAAAAAATTTGGTGGTTGCTACCATATGATGTACCTATGGAATACTCGATTAAGCATCTAAGAGGAAAACATTTTGATTTTGAATGGAAAACTACAATTAACCATAGAACTGGCAATTACGGAACTGGGTGTCCTTATTTAAATGGGAAAGCGGTATGGCCTGGTTTTAACGACTTGCAAACGACCAATCCAGAACTTGCAAAACAGTGGCACCCTACTAAAAACGGAGAGCTAACAGCAGTACAAGTGACAGCAAGTTCAAATAAAAAAGTGTGGTGGTTATATCCATATGATGACCCAAAAACAGGAAAACATTTTGATTTTGAATGGGAAGCCATAGTATCAAGCCGCAATAAAGGAACCGGATGTCCTTTTTTGACAGGAAAAGCAGTGTGGTCTGGATTTAATGATTTGCAAACAGTTAATCCAGAACTTGCAAAACAGTGGCATCCAACTAAAAATGGATGTTTAAAACCAACGCAAGTTACAGCTAATGCTGGCAAAAAGGTATGGTGGTTATTATCATATGATGTGCCAATGGATTATTCGATTGAATATTTGAGGGGGAAGCATTTCAATTTTGAAAAAATTAGCCGTCGCATTCTCGTGACTTCAGTTGTGAGTTAGACGGCTCTGCTTTTTAAGTACATAAAAATATCGTTTATGCTTGCTCTGGTAACGAGTCGGCAACGGCGAGTTATCACGACATTTTATTTCTCTACGTTTCGGCGTAGAGATTTTTTTTATTTTCGTCAAAATTTTTTCGCGAAAAATCGCCTCGTTTTTAATTTTTTCAGCATATTAAATGTATAAAAAATTTACAGAAAGGAGATGTACGATATGGCAAACTCAAACAGGAAGAAAGCCCGTAAATTACAGGCTGCCAAGAAGGCGAAAGCCGCCGAAAAGGAGAAAACCGTTAAGAAGGTAAAGCCTACCGAAGAAAGACCGATAAAGTACACTGTCACCGCAGAACAGCAGGCTGACTGTACTTTTGAGTTTCGTGGAGGAAAAGGCGGATTTAATATCATTAAACAGAAGAATAAAGCATTAGAGCCTTACGGAAAATGCATACATAATTACGGCGTTCTCCTAGAGCTGATTCCGGAAGATAAACAGGCTGCGATTAATCAACAGATAGGAAATGCCAGGGTCGTACATAATGATTACCTTTCTAAACGTGAGGAATACTACAAGGAAACCAAAAAGGCATTAACGGTTTCACAGTATAAAAAAGAATATCTACCGGCATTAAAAGATGAAAAGGAATATCTCAAGGACACAGACAAGTTTGTTTACGAAAATGCCTGCCGGAATGTAGATGATGCATACAACAGATTTTTTAAGGGATTATCTGGATTCCCGAAATATGCTTCCAGAACAAAGCCAAACGGAAACAGTTTCACAACAAATTTTACAAACAACAATATTGAGTTGAAGATGATTGACGGCATCCCGTATGTTAAACTGCCAAAAATCGGAAACATCAGATTTATCCTTCCAAAAGGAAAGATATTAGCAGATATCCAGCCGCAGGGAGTATCAATCAAGGCGGCAACCGTAAGCAGGGAGCCAGATGGTTCATACCGCATCGCTCTCAGAATGGAGAGCGTGATTGATAAACCTGTATTTCCAACTGTTATAAATACAAGAGAGATAATCTCTGTTGACCTTGGCCTGAAAGACTTTGGTGTTTTTGGGAACCTGAAAGAATCAATCTCCGTACCAAATCCGAGATGGATTCAGGTTCATGCAAAGAGATTACGGAGATTCCAACAGAGCCTTTCAAGAAAACAGTATGACCACAAAACGCATACCGGCTCAAAAAACTGGGAGAAAGCCAGAGCTAAGGTTGCCAAAGAGCAGCGTAAGATTGCTGACCAGAGAAGGGATTTTCACCATAAACTCTCAAGAGCGATTACAGATAATTGCGTTGCATTCATATGCGAAGACCTTGCGGTCAAGAACATGATGAAGAACCGCCATCTATCAAAGTCAATCGCGTCTGTTGGCTGGTCTCAATTTTTAACAATGGTGCAGTATAAAATGGAACGTGCTGGTAAATATTTCAGAAAAATCAGCAGATGGTATCCATCATCACAGACATGCGGATGCTGCGGGTATAAAAATACAGATGTTAAGGATTTGGGCGTCCGGAAATGGAAATGCCCGAAGTGTGGAACCTGGCATGACCGAGATGTCAATGCTCAGCAGAATATATATAAGATTGGGGCGAAGATGCTCCAGGACGAAGGGATACAGATTGTTGGTCTCCCTGTAACAAGCAAATCAGCAAACTGATTCTTCAGAAATAACTGTTAGCCAAGCAACGGGTAAAACCGGTCACATATAGACAAGCACTCCGGAGACGGAAATAACCAGATAACGAAGTATCGGTACCTCGGGGAAGCGTGGGAGCCGTGGTGAAAGTCCATTTAAAAAGCCTGCACCGCAGTAGGACTGTCAGCGTAAGGACACTGACAGAGAGTCTGAGTAAGACACGGCCGGAAGGCAATGCATCGGACAGATGAAGCAGGAAAGAAGATAGAATGGAAGGTGTAACCGGGTCGCAAGACTAGAAAAGCCTGACAGACTGTCGGAAGCCCGTGACTTCAGCCATGGGTTCTTCACGAACGCAACTTCCATTCCAAGGAACAGACAAATGAGCTGCGGTCATGGACATTTTATGACTTCGGAGAAAAATTAAAATACAAGGCAGCCTTGAGAGGTCAGCAGGTGATTGAAGTTGATGCATACAAAACATCACAGAGATGCCCTCATTGCGGAAGATATGATAAAGCCGCCAGACATCGTGATACACATGAATACATATGCCCGGAATGCGGACATGTAGAAAATGACGACGAAGCCGGGGCTTTAAATTTAATGTTTCTTGGTGCTGAGTATCTGAAAGGAGATAAGAAGCCATCTTTTACCAAGATGGAGTCAAAAAACAAAAAGAGCAAGGCTAATGCAGCAAAGAAGAATACGGAGAACACGATAACAGAAAATGCTTTCGTGCTAATTTGATAAAACAATATATAGATTGATTTAAATTTTACAACGGGGGCATGGTATGGTGTACCTTAAGGCTTAGCAGCCTGACCGTAAGCTGTACCTGTCAAGTGTCCCGAAGCCGCAGCGACCCTGAAGGATTTCCAGGTACTGTTGTGGGAGCAGAGATGGCATCTGGCCTGAATGCGGACGAACCACAATGCCAGCGGTAAGCCCAGCCTTGAGGGCTGTGTTGGTTTGAGATATTCACTCCGGTGGGTATTGCAAGCCACATACCCTTGGGTGTGTGGTATTTTGACATCAACAAATGGATGACAGAGAACGGTGAAGAGTATTCAAAATTGGATGATGGATGGTATGTCGCCATCAGGAATAACTAAAAAAATAGATATGCAAAAATATTATCGACGGGCGGGAAAACCGCGGTAAACTTCAATTGTCCGTCGGTCTTAAGATAATTTATAATTCGCCGTTGCCTGCTTGTTACCAAGCCTCGCAGAAGCTGACAAGCAAAGCCGTGAAACTGAGTGCAGCTCGCGGTATCATTGAAAAGACATAGGCAAAATTTTTGCCTGTGTCTTTTTTTATCTATTTTTTTAGCATATTAACGGAGAACGGGAAATCCCCGGCCGACGAAAAGTCGTCTGTGGACCAAATGTTACGGTTTTGACTTCGCACGTGGGTCTGAATCCCCGTTCGAAGTCTGGTTACGAGTGCGAAGTGCGAGTTATCAATATTGCCAGAAAAAATACAAAGATTGGATGGAAAGCTTCAAAGAACTTGGAGTGATTCATGAAGTATAAGAGGAGAGGCTAATGAATAGAAAAGAGTTTTATAATATCGTTAAAACTGAAGGACTAAATAAATACAATATAGGTGATTCTTTTGAAATACCCAAAGTAGCAAACGTTGTAGGTTGTATCAATAATAATGGATGGGTTGTATATGAGACAGATGAAAGAGGCACATATCATGTTATATCACAACATTCGTCAGAAGAAGAAGGCTTAGAGGCTCTACTTCTTGAGCTGAGGAATAAAAAGAAAAAAGAGACAATTATGAAAAAATTGCGTAAATAAATAATGGAGAGGCATATGAATATAGTTGAAAAAGCAATAAAAAATAATGAGATTAAATTTCTTTTAGAAGGAACAAATGGGTATAAATTAGAAAATGACAGTTGGGCAAGTATAAGTGCGCCTATTGATTGGACAAGAGTGGTACCATTAATTTATAAACAATATGAAAAGTCTTTTGATGCAGATATAGAAAAAATGTTTGTAAATGCAATAGTAGATATGCTTAATGGCAATGCAGAAGAGGTGTATTGTGGAGTAGCAGTTTTGTATTTTCAAATATTAAGGGAAGAATCTAGTAGGGCGCCGTTTTGCGTTGATAGAGAATTTTTGATAAAGATTGCATCTCAAGCTATTAGAGAAAATGAGGAACAACTTAAATCTATCAAAAAATGGGGTGGCCAGTCTTCGGAGAATGGTTTATGGGACGAAATTCAACGTTATAAAAAGTTGTTTATTTCGAAATTTGGATTTAGTCAACGGTATTTCTAAAATTTCTGATGTGCACGATAAAGAAATGTAATATGCCGATTAAGCCGCCAAAACATTTGCGGCTTTTTCTTTTTCCGTAAAATTCATCATATTATTCTTGCAAAACTAAAAAATAACAAAGAAAAGGAGAAAGAAAAAATGAGTTATGCAGATTTAGTATTTAAAAAAATGTGCCAAGATATTCTTGAGAATGGAACTGATACCCGCGGGGAGGCGGTTAGACCGCATTGGCCAGATGGCACCGCAGCCTACACAATCAAAAAATTCGGCATATGTAACCGGTATGACCTGCGAAAAGAATTCCCCGCACTGACGCTGAGAAAAACAGCGCTAAAGAGTGCGATGGATGAAATTCTCTGGATTTGGCAGAAAAAGTCGAATAATATCAAAGACTTAAACAGCCATATTTGGGATTCTTGGGCTGACAAAGATGGAAGCATTGGGAAGGCTTATGGATATCAGTTGGGAAAGCTTTACCCCTATAAAGATGTGACATTGGATGGCTTAAAAAAAGCATTCCCGGATGGAGAATATATAAAAGATGAGTTTGCCGGGACTGACATGTTTGTTGCAAAAAATGGTGATGATGTCATCCGCTGGTATGCAATGAAGATTGGTGGCATGTGGAATATGGACCAAGTCAATAAAGCAATTTATGATTTAAAGAATACTCCATTCAGCCGTCGTATTATTACCAGCATATATAATTTTGAAGATTTAACGGAAATGGCACTTTATCCATGTGCTTACAGTATGACATTTAATGTAACTCAGGATAAAGATTCCGACAAGTTGGTTTTAAACGCCATTTTAAATCAGCGTTCTAATGATATCCTGGCTGCTGGCAATTGGAATGTATGTCAGTATGCATTACTGGTAATGATGATTGCCCAGGTGTGCGACATGATTCCAGGCGAGCTGGTGCATATGATTGCTGATGCCCATATTTATGACCGGCATATTGATATTATCAAGGAACTTATAACGCGCGAGCCACTGCCAGCTCCGGTTGTGAGATTGAATCCGGATGTGAAGAATTTCTACGACTTTACGGTTGATGATTTGGTGGTTGAAAATTATCAGACGCATCCGCAGATTAAGAATATTCCGGTGGCGATTTGAAATGAAAGCAATAGTGGCAGTATCTGATAATTGGGGAATTGGAAATGATAACGAATTACTATTTCATATTCCAGAAGATATGAAGTTTTTTAAAGATATGACTTCAGGACACTCTGTGGTGATGGGCCATAATACATATGAAAGTATTGGAAAACCATTGCCAAATCGTAAAAATTATGTATTGTCGCGAGACACATCGCTATCTATTGATGGCGTTACAGTCATTCATGATATTTCGCAAATTCCTGATGATTCTTTTGTCATTGGTGGAGAAAGTATTTATGGAATACTGTTGAAATATTGTGATACTGTTTTTGTAACCAAAATACATAGAACAAAAAAGTGCAATAAATATTTTCCAAATCTTGATGAAAAATCTGAATGGAAGATAATTTCAAAAAAATCAATAACGACATCTCGTAATGAGCAAATAGATTTCATTACATACAAAAAGGAAAAATAATATTAATTCTGTCGCTTAACTGTCAGCCCTGCTTTATGCAGGGCTGTTTTTTTGGAACAAAACTTCCGGCATATTGTATGCGAAACAAAAAAAATAAATACCAAAAAAAGAAAGGAAAAATTCATATGATGCAAAACGAAAAAATAACGCAGGAACTTATTAACATCCGCAATGCCTGCGGCAGCAGGGTTGTATTGGACGGAAAATCATGCATCGCTCCGATAGACGACAAGGCATTTTTCGATAAATGCTTGATGTACAGCGAGAGTAAAAATGTACATGCGAAAAATACTGTCGCGTGGAAGCCAATGTCTGATGATTGGAAAGAACGATGCCGAAGCAATTCGTTCTGGTTTCAGAATACTGTCGCTGAAGCGAAAAAGATGTCTCCGGAAATGGATGAACGTTTGTTTGAACTGAAAGCTCGGCTTTTGGATTTTGCCGGCGATGCAGTCTGCTTGCCGGGATACGAAGAAGACCTGGATGATATTCTGGAATATGGCCAGTTTTGGCTTAGATACAATGCCGAGAGGATGAGAGGTGAGGCATGTCAGTGCCACGCAAATTCGGCGAGAATCTGGGAGCAGAACCAAGACAAGTCTGTAATCTGCACTGGATATGCGCTTTCTGCTGATGGTATGTGGAGGCAGCATAGCTGGCTGATTCATCGTAAGCCGCGGTCAAATAAGATTGTAGAGACGACAAGGCCGAGGGTCTTATATTACGGATTCGCACTGACACCGGATATGTGTGAGAGGTTTGTAGACGAGAATTTTTGACAGCGAATTTTTTCGCTGCCTTTTTGCAAAAATCCGGCATATTGTATGTAAGAAAAGTTAAGGAGGGCAAAAAAATGACATATTCTGTAATAGTGATTCGGGATGAAGACCAGTTAATCCCGGCAAGATATATTTGCCAGTTTTTCAAACTTTGCGGCATTTATACTTACGACTATGCAATGCCGCAGCAGGCAGGAAACTCAGGCTTCCCTGATTGTTTTGGTTTTGATTGCGTCATATTGATGACACACCAGAATAATGCAAAGGCAACATTAAAAACATACTCAAATCAGAGCATTGTTGAATTTCCCGTGCCAACAGATGCAAACTTGTCAGATAGAGAAAAAAGAAAAGAATTTGGAAAAGAAGCCAAAACAAAAGTTCTCGAGACGGTAGGAGATGACCTGACAGATACATATGACATTTTTGTTGACGAAGACGTGGCGTATCTGGATTTTATGTTGCGATGGCGTGTGGTACCGGACAGGTTGGATGATTGGCTGTCGGTCTGCAATAAACTGCCATTTGATGGCTGTGTACAGCAGAAATACGCATACCTGAACTGCTGCCGGAAAGTCAATAAGATATGTACTGAATGTCGACAGATTGCGGTTTTTGATGATAGCAAGCTGATGACTGCGGCGGTTAAGCTATGCGAAGAAGACAAGAAATTTACAATTGCTTATGTATTAGCTGGACTGATTGGACTTAGAAATCCGGACACGGAAAGCCAAGCTGAACAATATCTACAGCAGGTAACTGAACGCGAAAAGGGTGTTGCATATGCTGATTTTGTGTACTATACCATCGGTGAGCATTACGAAGTTGACAGACATGATTGGATGTTTGGCTGGATGTGGTATCAGCGGATGGTAGGATGTCCGCTGCAGGAACGCAGGGAAAGGCCTGTGGCAGATGGAATGTACAGCATTAAACTGGCCAATAGGATGATACAGACAGGACAGACAGACGAGGCCTGGGAAATATTAACCGAAATGAAAGAAAAGCTTGAGGAAAAATATGCTCTTGGATATATATCGCTTGATGAGGTATCTAAGTGGTATCAATGCACCAGAATGATGGAAGATATGCAGCGTTTTTTCAGAAAGAAATATGTGCTTTCTGGAATGCCATCTGATAGTATCATTGGAGCCATTGACCGGAATGCTGAAATTTGGAATTTTGCAGATAAGGATGACCAACAGGACGTCATCCAAGCAGTCAGAACAAAGACAGAAAAGAAATAGACAGCTTCTGGCATGATTGCCGGCAGAAAAAGAGGACAAAATAATGTCCTCTTTTTCTTATACCTTCATTTTCGGCATATTGTAAACGACAAAGTCAAATAAAAAAAGAAAGGAAAAAACTTATGAAATTTATGAAAAAAATGAGAGAAGTACAGCATGGCAGCGCGTCTTTTTGGTATACCGATAACGACGTATGCGAAGATATTGATATTGATGATGATGTTGAGGAGCTGGAGATTGATTTGGATGACGATGGCGATGCGTTCTGGGATGAAGTAGATAAGGTATTTCCGAATGTAAAAAAAATACACATTAACGAAAATGTATATTACATCAGCATGAAGAACTCAATGTTTCCGAATGTAAGAGAAGTGACATCTGACAGCCCTGAATTTTATGGCGGAGACATGTTAGTTGAAGAAAATGACGGTACTGTTTTGTTGAATACCTTCTGTAAAAAAGCCGGCGAGGTCATTAATCTTGACGGGATTGATATGATTGCAGCGAATGCTTTTAATGGCTGTGAATCTATCAATATCATCAATACGGAATATGTATCTATATGCAGCGAAGGGGCTTTTAAGAATTCAGCTGTTGAGCGGCTGCCATTTGTGAATGGTGTCAGGATGGTTGGATGTATGCTTGTTGGTATTGACAACACATGCGATAACATTGTGATTCCAGATGATGAAGTCAATATCAGTACGATTATCAGCGGCCTTGATTGGAGCCATGTCAAGAACGTAACAGTCAGCCATGCTTCAACGGTTTATGATATGAGTATGACGGCAAAGGCAATGCCGAAGAAAGTTACGGTAATGTCTGTTGAGGGGTATGAACTTAAGACACTGAAACTTGCAAATATATCGTATGTTAATATTGTCAATTCAAGCCATTACAGAACAATTGACGGTATTGTGTACTCACTTGACGGTAAATGCCTGATAGCCTGCCCGACAGGCAGGACTGGACGAGTAGATATTCCAGAAGGAGTTGAGGAGATTGCAAGGAATGCATTTAAGCTTGGAAACTTAGAAGAGGTGTATTTCCCATCTACATTAAAAAAGGTTGGAGATATGGCATTTTTCTACTGCAAGAATCTTAAAAAGGTTGATTTTGGAACAGGGCTTGAAATGATTGGCAGTAATGCTGAGAAACAGTGTTTTGCCTCGTGTGATAATCTTAAATCAATCATTATACCTCCACAGGTAACATCTATTGGTTCAAGGGTTTTTGAAAACAGTGCAGTAAACGAGATTTGTATAAGTGAAGGCCTGGTTTCAGTTAGCAACAATGCATTTAATGGATGTCCGATAAAGACGGTGAAGCTTCCTGAGTCGCTGAAAAGTATATCTGAGGATGCATTCTTCGGGACTGATACTGTTATTGCACGCCGGTATGATACGGATTTGTTATCATCAGTAATGAAGTCTCTTGACAGAAAAGTTCCTTTTTCGTATATCAAAAAAGAAATGGATAAAAGTACTGGGTGCTCCATATGTCTCACTGACATTATAATCAATGAACGCTCGGCGTTGATTCCAAAATATGCTGATAATTCCATCACCTTCTCAAATATTGATGCAGTATTGCATATGTATTTTTCAAGCAAAACTGTTCCTGAAAAAGTTATGCATGAAGTCAGAAGCATGTTTATGTATTTCGGTAAAAAAGATGACAGGGAATTTATGGCGATTGAAATGTATTTACGGGACAAATCAAATGATGTTGCCAAAGAGTATATCTATAGCCATAGCAGGCATATCATTCAGAACTTTGTAACAAATAACAGGACAGAAGAGGAGATTATGAATTTTATTAAGCTTGGGCTTATGACGGCAGAGGCTTGCGAATATATCCTTGATGTTGCGATTAAGAAAGAATATATGGAAATCTCGGCGTATGCACTGAATATGCTTGGGAAATATCCGGCAGAAAAGCAGAAGTTTGCGTTGTAAAAAATAAGTAAAGCAGAGCTGATTGCTCTGCTTTTTTATAATGTCGTTAAAACGACACTATTGGTGTAGAATCTGCCCGTAACTGCGTGTTTTGCAAATTTAAACCGCTTGCAGGTTTCCTTCCTCCGAATCATACACATATATATTTTCTGACAAAATCATATCCTGCATATGTGACTCACACATTTTCTGATTGATTTCAAAAAGGGCTTTTTTTAGTGATTTTTTTAATGTTTCTCTTCCTTCTTTTGTAAAGCCAATCGCATAGAATTCATGTGTATTGTATGGCAGCAGGAAGAAGCTGCCGGAAAGCATATGGCTTATTTTATTTAATGTGTCTGGATAAAACAGGGCGGCAGCGCCAAATGGTTCGTTGCCTGATGTTATATGGCAGACTGTGTACCCATGTTTCTCTGACTGTGTTATGCATGCCGGGTGAGTCTGTTCCGTGTTTTTTAATGCTTCGGCATCCAGCTCTGAGAATGGTATGCTGTATTGTTTTAACTCTTCTTTTCTTCTTGCCGTGTCTATAACCGGAAGCCTCAAATCTGTATAATCAGAGTAATATATAAAACACATATCGTATATGTCTTTATGCACAAGAAAATCGTGCTTTGCTATCGGATGGTCTTTGTTTACAATTCCGATGACTGTACTTCCCAAAATGTCACTTCGCATGTCTGAAATGTCATCTTCGGTAAGCTCGTCGGGCTCGGTCAGCTTTTCCTGTATTTCGGAAGCAATCTGGTTTGCGATTACGTCAAGAAACGATATGCCGCTGTCCGGTGTGTTGATGGTATTTGTTATTTCGTTTTCGTATAAATTGTAATACTTGCTTAAATTCACGCTGACCGTCCGGTCGGCATAATCAGCTTCAATTATATATAGGGATTTTCCCTGGAGCGGCAGTCTGATAACTGAAATTTTTGTATCTTTGAGGTTCTGCCAGCTTTCCAGTTCTTTCTTTGTTTTGTCTTCTATAAGTTCCACAAATTCGCTTCGTGTCATAATAATATCCTTTCTCGACGTGTCTGCTTTTAAATGTGGGAGGTTTCACATACATATTATATCACGGATGAAGAGGAATAAGTCAAGAAAAAACCGCATTTTAAGCGGTTTTTTGCGTTTTTTTTGCAGCAGAAAAGCCGGAAATTTGCAGAAATTGGTTTTGTCGCCTGCAAAATCCGGCATATTGGATGTGTAAACAAAATGCCGGATTGCCGGAGTGATAAAGAAAGGAAGCGAAAAATATGATAGAATATGTGAATTTTCAGAACGATGTTCGTTTTATTGCTGATGATGAAGATGGAGATTGTATGGATATTGATGTTAAGCCGGGAGTGGAAAAGGTAATATTTGGAGACTATTACGATTTTTTTCTGAAGCTTTCAAAAAAGGTATTCCCTGACGTAAAAGAACTGCATATCAGTGAGTATGCGGGAGTCATATCAATATCAAACGAAATGTTCCCAAATGTCAGAAAAGTTACATCTGAAAAGAATTTTTACAGGGAAGGAAGTATGCTCTGTGGAGGGCTTCATGGGGATTTTAGTCTTTACAATACGTTTTGTTTAAAACCTGATGAAACTGCAGATTTGAGTGGTATTTCTGCTATTTTGGATTTTGCGTTTTCGGGCAGCGAGACGTTGAATGTCACCGGGTCTGACGGAATCAATACATACAACAGGGAGGCCTTTAATAATTCTGCGATAGGCAGGCTGCCGTTTGTAAATGGTGTAAAATGCATCAACGGAATGGTCTTTGATGTTGATACTGAATGTGATAATGTGGTATTCCCTGACGAAGACGAAGATTTGCATACCATTGCAAATCATCTTCCATTTGAAAAAATCAAGCAGATTACAGTACACAGGGGCTCGACAGTACAGCTGCTGTACAGATGTAATACGCTTCCGAAAGCTATTAATATATGCGGCAACCTTGGTGAATCAGTATGCCAGACAAAAGAAGAAATGGCTTCAAGGTTAACAATTGATTCTATTGCTGAACTGTGTGACCGGGAAGGAGTTGAGAATATTAATATTTTTGATGACAGTAAGACATACAAAAGCATAGATAGCATCGTGTATTCTTATGATGGAAAGAGACTTTTAAAATGCCCGCGGGGTAAAACTGGACAGGTCACTATTCCTAAAGGAACTGAAATAATTGCAGCCAATGCGTTCAAGCATTGCCATATAGATTCCGTGTCATTCCCGTCAACGCTGATTCAGCTTGAAAATGATGCTTTTGCATCAAGTACGGTGAAAAAGATTGATTTCGGAATAGGGATAAAAGCGATTGGATGGTTCTCTTTTATGAATTGCCGTGAGCTTAAATCAATTGTCATCCCTCATCAGATGGAGGTAATTGAAAAGTATGCTTTTTATGAAAGCGGCGTTGAAAGCGTCTCTTTTGAAGGTGAAGAACCGATTCCTGGAACAGCAGTTCTTTTGCCGTCAGATAAAGACAATTTATGCTGTGTTGATGAAGGCGCATTCAGAAGATGTGATATCGAAAAAGTAATAGTTTCTGACAGGGTACATCTGCAACAGAATAGCTTTGGAAACATAAAGGAGCTGACTACTGATAAATATGATGACAGTATTATTGATACCGTTTTTAAAAACAGCGTGGAAGCCGTGGTGAAGATAACCATTGGCGACCGAATGGCCGTTCTGCCTTATGCGTTTGCAATACACGGAGGCGAAATGCTCCTGCATAAAGCATGCAGAGGATACTTTGCTAACGGTTCAGCTGAAATGAAGTCACAGATTGATTCTTCCTTCATGCTTGGAAACAACGATGATGTAAGAGAGATTGTGGCTGAAAAAATGTATATGATGGACAACAGCAATAATTCGGCCAAGGAGTTCCTCCAGCAGCATAGTCTGAGGATTGTCAAATATGTATGTGACAGGAATTCATCTGCGGCAAAGAAAGAAAGGGCTATTGCTAATTACACAAGGCTTGACATGCTTTCTGATGCCACATTGCATTACGTATTGGAGTATGCAAATGATAACAATATGCCGATACTGGCAGCGGAAGTGCTTGATAGAATAAATAAAAATGAAACTAAAAACAACAACCCTGAACATACATTTCGTATCTGATATTTACGGCGGGAAAAATTCCCGCCGATTTTTTTTGTAAAAATATATTTTTCTGTAAAAAATTCCGCATATTGTATGTAAGAAAAAAATAAGTGAGGAAAAAAAATATGTCAAAAAAAATTAAATCTACATGGATATATGATGATGTCAAAGTTGAATTTTCGGAACCTTCAATCCAGGCCTGGGAGTCGGTAGTACATGCTAAAAGTGTAAAAGATATTCTGTACTATTATTACACCATGGCCGTATACAGAAGAAATGATAAAAAGAAATGGAAAAGAGAATTTATTTCATACGCCTGGGACTTCCAGGCGCTGTTATGTGTTAATGGTATGGCAGAAGAGCTGCTGAAAGATGATTTTGACGGTGGCACATGGCAGAAGACACAGATTCCGGATTCTGACGGTATTATATGGTACAAAAAAAGCATTGATACGGCTGGCATTATCAACGAAGACATTTACAGGCTGACAAGAACCGTAAGGATTGACGAGGACGAAAAGCTTGACTGGTTCACGGTTGATGTCGGAAGCGGGAATGACCCGAGATTTGCGCCGTATACTGGCGGGGCTGCATTCGTTTCGTTTGATATGCTGAAACGTGAAGATTTTATGGCCTTTGTAAACACGGTCAAAGATTTTATTGACAAGTCAATCAAGGCTTTCAACAAGGAACAGGACAAGAATATTCAGCTTGAAGCTGGTGCGAGGGTAGTGAAAAACGGCAAGCTGTATGAATACAAAGACCGGATTAAAGGAATTGCCAGATGTAATAAGCTGGAGTCTGTATATATCCCCGGCGATTCATTGGATTTCAAAATAAAAACCAAAAAAGACGATAAAGATATTTTTGTTGATTTCCATAACTGCAGGCTGGTCAGTGTGGAGGACGGCTTTATCACTGTGACAGACGGATATAAAACAGTCCATCAGAAGCCTGAAAGCCTTGAGGGACAGCAGGTCAGGGTTCCGGTTGAAACAATCATGTATTCCAATGCAATTGAGCCAAGCGCGAAATTAAGGTTTAGTAAAAAGCAGTGCATGGATGATTTTTATGCGATTATGTCTGATGAGGAAAAGGCAGAGTTTGCAGAGACCCCGATTGACGCACTGGTTGAAAAATGGTTTGGCGCGGTAGTTGACAGGACGTGGATTTTCCGTGACGAGCATGGATTTAGAAACCCGATAAAAACAACGAAAAAGATAATCAAAAAAATCAAAAAAAGATGCCAGGCTGAAAAATCCGCAAAAGAAATGTCAGAATGATAGCTTTTCAGCATATTGTATGTGCAACAAAAAAAATATTAAAAACAGGAGAAAAAAATATGAGCGTTTATTTCAATAAAAAAGATGAGTTAAAAGAAAAGGCTGTAAGCCATTATAAAATGATGGAGGCAGGCTTTAAAGACGAGATTGAAGAATGCGTTAAAAATACAAAAACTTATGGCGGTGACGGAATTGCAGTTGCGGCGGCAGCAAAAAGGGAAGATGAGTTTGACCTGGCTGGTGATACCGAAACAACAGAAACTGCAAAGCCGATTATCATTGTGGACAAGCTTGATTCCGTAAAGTCTGCCATTCAGCATAGAGATGGAAAGACAGCAGTACTTAACTTTGCAAGCTATAAAAACCCGGGCGGTAAGTTTATGGAAGGCTCTTCCGCGCAGGAAGAATGCCTGTGCCATGCATCTACACTTTATAACGTATTAAAACAGTTTCCGGTATATTATCAGTGGAACAGGGTGCATAATAACCGTGCCCTATATACTAACCGTGCATTATATTCCGAAGATGTAATCTTTATGGATGACAGTGTGTGCGTCTACGGAGCAGAGCCGGAACAGGTCAAAATTGATGTTATCACATGTGCGGCGCCAAATTTTTCTGCAGCTGGAAAATACGCAAGGGTTGAGGTTGATGAAAACAATGCCGAGCTGCTTAGACGAATCAAGTTTGTTCTGGATGTGGCAGAAGAAAATAAGGTACAGACTTTAATCCTCGGCGCGTTTGGCTGCGGTGTGTTTGGACAGGATGCAGCAGTTGTTGCCAAGTATTTCAAGAAATGCCTTGATACATACAACTACCATTTCAAAACCGTGTACTTTTCTATCTTAAACAGAGGACGAAGTGATAATTATGCAAAATTTAAGTCTATCTTTGGACTGAAAGAAAGCTAAACGCTGGATGTTGAAACGAGCCGCAGGTAATACCTGCGGTTCGTTTTTTGTTCGCTGAAAGTTTGAGATTTGTTTTGCGATATGGTATGATAAAGAAAATAAAAAAGCAAAAAAAATAAGGCAAAAGAATAATAAAAAACAAGAAAGGCTGATGGCACATGGGAGAAAATACAGATAAGAAAACATACAGATATTACAGCACCGAAAGACCGCTAATGCCTGGCTGCTGCCCGCGCGCCGGTGTGTATGAAGTTAAGAATTTTGATACAAAAACATTCTGCGAAGAAGTCGGATGCGAGGCGTGGGGATATATTGATTACATGAGGGAATTATCCCCAGATGAAGCGGCTGACTATGAACTGCTGCCGGCAGGGCTGAAGACGTTTTGGGGCGTCACGACCGCTATTGACAACGATGGCCGCGTTTCCTGCGCAATAACTGATACCGTTCAAGCTGCGGTAAAGCCTGAAAATAGTTTTTCTGAAACCCACCAGAAGGATATCTGGGTGGATTGGTTTGGCTCCAAGGAGGAAGCAGAAGAGCGGGTAAGGGAAGCGAAAATGGCGTAGACCGAAAAAGAATGCAAAAGCAAAAAAAATATAAGAAAAATAAGCAAAAAAAACAGCCCCGGAAAATACATCCGGGGCTGTTAAAATATATTACAATCTGAAAGTGCTTTGGCTGAATTTATCCAGTTCTTCAAGAATGTAAGACGAAATGCTTGCGTTGTTCTTTTCCCTTGAGCTGAGCAATAATTCGTTTAAAGAAGCTTTCGACAATAACCCGAGCCGGAGAAACTTCACAAGTTTATCATCTTTGTTTGCATCCAAAAGGCGGTATGCTATCTGTTTTGATGACCGTTTAAGATATTTCTTCACTTCGTCGCTGTTGTCTATATGGTTTTCATACAGATATAAAGCTGTATTTTGCTTTAATTCCGTGCAGATTGCGTCTTTGTAGAATGGCCTGTTTGGAAATTCAGCTGCTTTGTTACACATGTTTAAAATATACAGTTGCTTTGGGTTAAATACTAATGGAAGGTAATATGTCTTATCTTTGATGATAAGCTTTTTGACATCAAAATCAACCTCATATGACCCGGTAAATGCATATAATAAACCTCCAAAAACAGAGTCAACTTTGAGTGTTTCTGTTGATATGAAACTGCTGTCTCCGATATACTCAACTGATGATGGAAGCTCTACACTTCTCAGGCTGTCACATTCAGCGAAAGCTGAGTCTCTTATCCATTTCACGCCTTCATGTATCTTCACGGATTCAAGATTCTTACAGCTAAAGAAAGCTCCGTTTCCAATTGTTTCTATGTTGGAAGGGATTTCGACATGTATAAGGTCGTTGCAGTGTGAGAATACATGAGCCTCATAATCGCCTAAACTTGTAATTCCGTGGCCAAAGTCAATCTTCTGTATCAGAGAGCATGAAAACGCATTGCCTTTAATCTCGGTGAGTGAATCCGGCAGTGATACAGATGAAATCATACATTCACGAAATGCTTCTACCCCTATCGTTTTGGTTCCTTCAGGTATTGAGACGTGTCCTGTTTTTCCCCGCGGGCATTTAAGCAGATATTTTCCATCTTTTGAATATAAGATGCCGTCAATTATTGTAAATGCCTGTGAATCAGGCTTGGCTTCAAAATTTTTAATTCTTTTATCATTTAATATATGACAATAATTGCGCCGTATTTTGGTGTCATATGATTCGTCTGTTATCATGACTGTCTCCGGAAATACTGTCATTGATTCAGCATTGTCTAAATGATGCAATATCATTTTTTTAACGTGTTTTAAGTCTAAATCCATCGGCATTGAATAAACGCCTGTCCACTTGTGAACAGCATCCTTAAGCTCATCAATAATGATTTCGGTCGCATCGTCATCAACAGCAAATATCACACCGTTTTTTGCAATAATCCCGTTGCGTGATGGTAAGTTTAAAAATGCAGAACCTGCAAATGCTTTCTCTTTGAAGTCATAAGACATTGTCCCACTAAAGAAACCGTCGGTTTCAATGCATCCTTCAAATGCGTAATCCTCAATAGTATCTACCGTTATCTCTTCAATATTTTCCCCTGGTTTTATACAAAAAACGTTTTTCAATATATCTGAGAAATATACGCTGCTGATAAGGTATCTTCCGCTGTAGAAATACTGGCTGTGAGACACAACATTTCTTACGTTAGGGAACATAAAATTTGAAATATTTATTTCGATTACGTCCTCATTGATTACAATGGTCTTCACGTCTGGAAATTGCTTATTCACATTTCTTAAGTTAATACTGATTTGTGAATTTCCTCCATCAAACACAACCGTATCAACGCCTTCTTTAATATCAATGTCAACACAGTTTTTGAGACTTGAATCGTCAAAATACAAAAAGACATCCTGGCATGGATTGAACGATATTAAATTGTTATTCATATTTTTCTTCCTTTCTTTATTCTGCCGTCAGGCATTAATCTACAAATACAATATGACGGATTTGGAGGTACAAAAAAAATCCGAAAAAAAATTTTTTGTTTATATATTTTTCTAGCATATTAAATTTGTACAAAAAAAATACGGCAGGAGAATAACTCCTGACCAACAAAGAAAAGGAGAAAAAACATGAAAAATTTAGATTTAAGACAGTTTTCAGAGGTTATGGTAGCGCTGCTTGCACAGAAAGGAATTTCTTGCCGTCTTGGTGAGAACAACGGTCGCATCGGTATCATCTATGAAGAGGCCGGAATCAAGGCTTCAACAGATGTCACATTACTGTGGCAGAAGTATGGTGCTGACCATGACGTTACAGAGCTTGCTGATGTGCTGTATAAGGCTATCACAAGCGAAGTGCAGAAGAAGAAAGCTGAAATGCCGAATCCGAAGCTGGAACAGCAGGTTCAGCCGCAGATTCCACGCCCGCAGATGAGAACTCAGCCTGGACGTGTGACACAGCAGCCGATGCCTGACGATATGGGAGGCAAAATGCAGATTAAGTGCTTTGGACAGAATGGCGCTCCGTTATTTGAAGGCTCTTTTGACAGCCCGGAAGAAGCAAAAGCTGCTATCGCAGGTTTTATGAAAGATGTCCTGAATGCTGATGATGCATCAGTTGCGGAGCTCATGAAAGAGTTTGATGTCAGAACCAGAGGTGCAGAAGCTCCAAAGCAGCATGTTAAAAAACCAGAACCTGGTGACACTGCTCGTCTTGTCAAGAATATGTTTAACATGAGCGACGATGAGGCAAATGATTTTCTTGCCAATCTTCTTAAGGCAGACCTGGAGCGCCAGGAGCGTCAGAGTGCTTACAATCAGTCAGCACCAGCAAGTGAACCGCGTAAAAATACATCTAAATATACAAGAAATGATGTAGAGGAAGCTGAAAAGGCAGCAAAAGGACTTATTAAAAATCTTTTTGGAATTGACCTTCCGGAAGATATGCACTCTACTGTTTATAATATGGCAGCAGACGATAAGACAGGTGATAAAACTGATGCCTGCAGAGGTTGTGGTAAGGATTGCACATGCGGTTCATACCCAAAACTGTCAAAACAGCCACCGAAGCAGCCGAAGCAGAATTTTGATTTCTTTAAGGAACTCTTTGCACAGCCGGCAAGAACCAGTGCAGACCCTTCAGAACTGCTTGAAAGTGTTTATCCGGCATTCATCACTGATGAGATGCTTAATGGATACGACATTGAGAAGGTATTACATCTTCCTGTGTTTGGTATGCATCTGGTGTATTATGTAGATGATGCGCTGGCTCATAAGTATGACGGATTAATCCTGTCAGACAAATTTCCGTTCCTCTCACTGAAAGCATTTGAAACCTTTGAGGTGACAGAGGATGAAATCAATGATGCGGCGCTTGCAAACATTAAGGAAAAAGTCAGACTTGAAAAGATTAGTTTCGCTGAACATAATGCGTTGCTTATCACATCTGATGCGCCCTTTGTAAGCTGTGCATCAATCTTATGTGACGGCCTGCTGTATAATACTGCGACAGCATTAGGACAGGATAAAGTCTTTGTGCTTGAACTGCAGCCAAACGAGGTTGTTGTCCTTGGCGCGGATGAGCCACTCGGTGACTTAACTGGCAATACGCTTGACTATATACTGAAACGCTTTGACAAAACTGAAGGAAAGCTGTTGTCTACAACCGTTTTCTGCTACGATAAGTGTGCAAATACACTGTATCCATGCAGCTTCAACAATTGACCCTTTTTCATAAAATTATGCCGGCAGATTTTTTTCTGCCGGTGTTTTTTTAAAAAAACGCAAGAAAAATCGCAAAAAACGTTATCTTTTTGAGGTTTTTCGGCATATTAAGCATAAGAAAAGTAAAGGAGGAAACACTGGCGAAATGCCAGTTGAAGCCATATGATTAAAGAAAGGAAAATTGAGTCAATAAGATTTGAAACAAAAGCCGTAATATATCAGAATGAAACTGGCTTTAAGATTCTTGCCGGTGTGGCATATAACGCAGACAGTGGGGAAATGTTACGGAAATGCAGCCTCAAGGGGCAGCTCAGTGATGTTGAAGACGGCGATACATTGTTTGTTTCAGGTGACTGGGATGAACATCCTAAATACGGAGTCGGTTTCCGTGCAGAAGCGTATGTGAAAGCCGTTCCACAGGATAAGAAGAGTATGCTTGCTTATTTAAAGCATGGCAATATTGCCGGCATCTCTGCAAAGAGGGCAGAACTTATCATTGATAAATTCGGTGACAATGCGTTTGACGTTCTCATATACCAGCCGCATTTGCTGGAAGGTATCAGGGGAATCGGAAAAAAGACAATAGAAAAAATAAAAGTATCAGCAAAAGATAAGCTTGAGACACAGAATATGATTGCCCAGATTATGAGATATATCCAGGGCTTTGATATCAGCCCGGCTTATTCAAATAAGATATATAAACAGTATGGACTGGACAGTATCAAGGTACTGAAAGAAAATCCGTACAGGCTGGCTGACGATATTGCCGGAGTCGGATTTTTGAAGGCTGACGAGATTGCACTGAAAAATGGAATCTCAGAAACCAGCCCGTTCCGTGTTGAGAGTGCTGTGCTGTATATCTTAAGACAGATGAATAAAGAAGGCGATGTCTTCAGTTATATTCAGGATATAGAAGCAGAAGGAAAAGAGTTTCTGAAGCTTGATAAGTCTTACATTGATAAGGCGGTTGAGAGCCTTGTAGGTAAAAAACGTGTTATCCGCGAGGATGATGCGGTATATCTTACCAATCTGTTTAAGGCAGAAGAACATGCGGCAAAACGTATTGTAGAACTGATTGCCAATAACACAAAATGTATTGAAGTGACAGATGCTGATGTAAAGAGGCTTGAAGAAGAAGAGTACGATGACTACGTAAAGAAGTATAAAAAAGAGCACGGTAACAATGTAGAGGGGCTTGAAAAAAAGCGCGAATATGCAGATAAGCAGCGTGAAGCCATTATTGCGGCATGCAAGTCAGATGTATTAATCTTGACAGGCGGCCCCGGTACTGGAAAGACTACGACTGTCAACGGTATCATCAAAATGCTTAAAAAGCATGGGTTATCAGTATTGTGTGCAGCTCCGACAGGACGTGCGGCAAAACGTATGGAAGAAGCAACACACCATAAGTCCATGACAATCCATAGGACGCTTGAGGTGAAAAGCGAAGGAAGCCACGGCTTTAAATTCAGCAAGAATGAAACGAACCACCTGGAAGGAGACGCTTTAATTATTGATGAGAGTTCCATGATTGACATGTCTTTGCTGGATTCCGTTTTGAAAGCTATTCCTAACGGTATGAAGCTGATTCTGGTTGGAGATATTGACCAGCTGCTGTCTGTTGGGTGTGGAAATGTATTATACGAAATGATTCATTCTGGCAAAGTCCCGGTGGTGCGTCTTAAAGCAATCTTCAGACAGGACGAAGAGAGCGGTATTGTGGTAAATGCCCATAAGATTAACCGTGGAGAGATACCTTTATTCAAAAACAGGAAAGAAGGAGATTACTTCTTTATGAATGTTGATGACATGGAGCAGGAACAGATAAGAGACAGCATTGTTGATTATGTATGTGACAAGCTGCCAAAATACTATAATATTCCGGCTAATGAAATCCAGGTGCTTTCACCTATGAGAAAAGGGCATACCGGAGTATGGGAGCTGAACAGTTATATTCAGAACAGGTTAAACCCGCCGGCTAAGAATAAACCGGTAATTCCGTGTAATGAACAAGTCCTGCGTCTTGGCGATAAGGTCATGTTTACATGCAATGACTATGACAAGAACATCTTTAACGGTGATATTGGAAAAATCGTTTCTATCTTTTCTCCGGAACTGGATGCAGAGATGGGAATCAATGATGATGAAATGGATGATGATATTGATAAGGATGAAAGAGAAGGACTGAAACGTGGATTTATCGTTGATTTTGACGGTAACCGTGTATGTTTTGACAACAGCAGGGCTTCTGACTTTATCCTCGCATATGCGATTACAATACATAAATCACAGGGTAGCGAGTACGATATCGTTGTGATGCCTCTCACGATGGCCAATTACACAATGCTTCAGAGAAATCTGCTGTATACGGCAGTAACGAGAGCTAAAAAAATATTTGTCCTTTTCGGGCAGAAAAATGCTGTGGCAAAAGCAGTTAAAAACCTTAAAGTTGTAAAAAGAAACACACGACTGGGGCTCAGGATTGTGAACCAGATGGGTTTGCTTGACATGATGCAGCCAGAAAACGTGCAGCTGTCCATCGACGGGTGTGGAGACCCACGCCCGTGTCTGGTACACGCGAGCGTAGCTCGCGGTATCATGGCGGTCTGAGACATAAAGCGGGAATTTAATTCCTGCTTTTTTTGTATGCAGATTTTCAGGAAAACGGTACGTTTCAGGGAAAATTCAGCATATTGTATCTGAAAAATATACAGGAGGAAAAACTGATGATAACAGGAAACATGATACTTATAGAAAACAAGAAAATATATATGTCAATCCCGTTTTGCGGCGACATGGAGCCTGAAGCCAATGGCAGGTTTGCATACTATCTGCTGCAGCATCTGGACTCAAAAGGTGAGTTAAAAAATGCGGTGACAAAATTTGACAGCTTAAAATACGACTATGCGAAACGTGGATTCAACACGCGAATCCTGGAGGAGTTGGAGGAGTTGGATTTTGCAAGACAGTACAATTCCATTTTCGGTTCAAAGTATTTGTATATCAAAAATGCTGACATAAAAAATCATGTAATCATAGACGCAAACGGCAAAGAGCACGACATCGCGCCTGATGAAATCCAGGTATGGCATACCGGTATGCTGGTATGTGTGGATACGTCTAAGTTAACTTTATCTGAATCTGAAACTGCTGCCGTAAGACTCTGACGGCAGCAGTTGTTTTTTCTGAAAAATCTAAAGAAGTCTTTAAGATAATAAGTGGGAATTCTCGGTTATTTAATTTCCGAGATGAAAGTGCC
>ERZ894226.153-NODE-153-length-53396-cov-8.141823_pt1 | contig 53396 bp, 74 predicted proteins | sample MGYA00380294_ERZ894226 | MGnify/ENA primary metagenome ERZ894226 (study PRJEB32331, sample SAMN06328434) | human gut metagenome | biome: human gut microbiome; feature: stool | host: Homo sapiens | collected 2014-10-29 ... | reverse complement strand
TTCATAGCCGGCTGGGGCGCAACGAACGGCTGCGGCTGGGGCTGGGGCTGGGGCTGGCCCTGCGGGACGGAACCGGCAGAGGCATGGGGGACCTCGGTATTAGGAGCACCGCACACGCCGCAGAACTTGTCGTTATCGCCCATGGGGGCGCCACACTGCGAACAAAACATCGAAATCATCCCTTCGTATCTAGAGCGAATCACCTGGATCGCAAACGATGTCTTTGGCATCATTATCGCCCAATGTGGGGACAAATACCCCAAGATGACCGATTTGCAACGTAGGCGGCTTTATTCAATGATTCGAAGGGTATATCCGCGCTAGTTCGTGCCGCGGAAGCCCTTGCCCACAATCTCGGAGCTGTCAACGATCGTGATAAACGCATCCGGATCGATATCGCGGGCATAGCGGCGCAGTTGCACAGCTTCGCGACGGCTCAATACGCTCATGATCACCGTCACGCACTTACCCGAGAACGCGCCGTAGCCGCGGCTGATGGTCGCCGTGCGGTTGAGATGTTTAACGATAAACTCTTCGACCTTAAGCGGGTCGGAGCAAATAACGGTACAAACCTTGCGCAGGTGAATGCTCTCGATTGCTTTGTCGACCACGAGTGTCTTGGCAAACAGACCGAGCACGCAGTACAGACCGACGCGCGGGCCGTACAAAAAGGCCGCGATGGCTACGATGCCAATATCGACCAGAAGCAGGGCACGGCCGATCTCGAGCGTGGTGCGGCGCTTAAGGATCATGGCGAGAATGTCGGTGCCGCCCGTCGAGGCGCCAATGTCAAAGACAATGGCACTGCCAAGCGCGGGCAAGATAACGGCAAAGCACAGGTCAAGCCACATATCGCCCGTCAGAGATACGTCGGCCGGGATAAAGAGCTCAAACAGTGAGACGTAGGCCGAGAGCGCAAACGAGGCAAAGACGCTCCACAGGATTGCCCTGCGGTCCAAGAAGATGAAACCCAAGACAACCAGGACCGCGTTGATGATCCACATAAAGACGCCGACCGGCAGCGTCGGGAACAGCGTGGACAGAATGACCGACACACCCGAGGTGCCGCCAAAGGCAAAGTGGTTGGGGGTTTTAAAGGCGACGATGGCAAAGGCCGTGAGGACCAGACCCAGGTTGAGCTCGGCAAAGAACCGCGGAAAACCGGGCTCCTGGCTGCGCTTGCGACCGACCCGCTCACCGCGCTCGATAACGTCACGGTCGACCACGCGCTCCATCGGCACCACGGGCGGGCGATGCGCCTCCTCGGCGGCACGCGATGCGGCCTCCGCCGCGGCGGCCTCAATCGCCCATGCCTTGCTTTCTGTTTCGTGCTCGTCAGCCATTACGGCAACCCCTCGTTAACAATTTGGAAACAATGCGCCCATTAGGGTAACGCGGAACGCAAGGATTGCAACCCCTAGATAGACAAGCGGTATAGCAACATCGGGGACGCACGGAAAACGGCCGGCCGCGCTCTTGCATGCGCGGCCGGCCGTTTGACATTTCCGCAGATAAAACCTGCCAAAACGAACCTATCCTTTTTGGTAGGTTACTCGTGCTGGCTGGTGTGGCGCTCGTACTCCTCGGGGGTGATGACGTCCTCGATGCGCAGGTTGACGCCCGCCACCTCAAGGCCGGTCATCGCGGCAAGGCGCTCGGTGACACGTGCCTTGACATCGTCGAAGATCGCGGGCGCATAGGCGCCGTACTCGATAATGACGGAGATGTTGACGACCACGCGATTGTCATCGGTGACCTCGACCGTCACGCCCTTGGTCAGATTCTCGGCACCAAACTGCTCCTGCACAAAGTGCATAAGGTTACCCTTCATGCCCAGGACGTGCGGCACCTCGCGGGTGGCCATGGCGACGATCTTCTCGATCACACCGTTGGAATAGGTCAGGGAGTCCTCGGACTCGTCTGTTTCCTCATCATCCTCGTCCGCATCATCGGCGGACTCGGCCTCGACGAGCGCCTCATCCTCGAGCGTTACGTCCTCGGCCTCGGCGGTGACGGTCTCGTCTGCCTCGAGCTCGGTATCGGCCACATCGACCTTCGTATTAAAAGCCATGGTTCCTCCTTATGCCTGCCGCGGATGCGCCAGTCGAATACATATTAGCGGCCGCTAAACAGACGGCCGAAGAAGTTGACGATCCCGTTCTCGCCGTCGCGAATTTGGCCGATCACAGCGCCGATCAGCACGAAGAATGCAATGACGAGCGTGTCCCATAGGCCCAACGTGAGCACCAGCACCGCAAGCACAAAGCCCGCAACGGCACCGAGCGTGGTGTTGGGATGATGAACGGCGTAGCTCCAGATGGCAGCGCCGGTGCCCTTGATAAGGCCCATGGCCTCGTCAAAATCCGCGGCTGCCGCGTCTTGTAACTCGGTTGCCTCTGCTTTGGAATCAACAGGTTCGTTCGCCGGCGTGGCGCTCTGGTCAATCGTCAGGCGCGGCGTACGAGCGGTCTTATCTTGATTGGTATCACTCACCGGAAACCTCCACGGTCTGGACGGTAGTCTTGGACGGCAAAAAACGGACGCGCGCGGTCGTACCCGGCGTGCCGAGCATGGTGTCGCAGGCTTCCTCGATGCGCTGCTGCATCGCGGTAGCCAGAGATGCCACGTCCTTATCGTCAAGCGCGATAGCCTCGACCTTAAATCGGACGTGCGAATCGTCGGGGCCTTGGACGCGGGCCTCGACATGCTCGACCATCACGCGGTTGTCGCGTTCGGCAGCAGCCCTAGCACACGAAGAAAGCGCCGCAAGGGTGACCTCGATATTGCGCTCCCCCGCCGGATGCACACAGGACGGCTCGCGACGAGCAAACATCAGGCGGAAGAAGCTTACCAGCACGCCAATCGCCACGACGCCGGCACACGCCGTGACGACGATGCGCGGCATGGGGTCGCGCATCAGCAGCATAAAGCGATACGTATACGGCCCCCAAAACTGGCAGACAAGCATACCCAGCGCCACGATGGTGGCGGCAAGATACACGATCGCTAGGGCTCGTTTGAGTACGCGCACGCGGCGCTCCCTTCAAATCTCGGCTCCCGAAATACAAAACGGTTCGCATCATTATAAAAGAGCCGGGTCCGGTGCTCTACGCACGCGGATCCGGCTCATCTATTCCACGAGGCTTGCATGCTCGCTTCATTATGCCCAGATATGCACGGCTTAACCCGTGCGGGCGCTACTCCTCCTCGAGGGCAGCGATGACCTCGTCGGTCATGTCCATGGTGCTGTAAACATCCTGGACGTCGTCGAGCTCCTCAAGACGGTCGATGAGGCGCTGAACCTTCTTGGCGTCGGCGCCGGAGACCTCGGTCGGGGTGGTCGGGACCATGGTGGTCTCGGAGCCCTTGACCTGGACGCCCTGCTCCTCGAGCGCCTTGGAGACAGCCATAACCTCGTTGGCAGTAGTCCAGACGATCCACTCCTCGCCGGCGTCCTCGTAGTCCTCGCCACCGGCCTCGGCGATGGCCATCATGAACTCATCCTCGTCACCGGCAGCACCGTTGGCGATCATGGTCTCCTTCTTGGCGTTCTCGTCCAGGATCTCCTTGGCGACGACGATCTGGCCCTTGCGCTCAAACTGGAAGGCAACGGAGCCGGAGGTGCCCAGGTTGCCACCAGCGTGGGAGAAGGCGGAACGGACATCAGCGGCGGTGCGGTTGCGGTTGTCGGTCAGGCAGTCGACGTAGACGGCGACACCGGCGGGACCGTAGCCCTCGTACACGATGTTCTCGTAGACGGCGGCGTCAGCACCCGAACCAAAAGCCTTGTCGATAGCGGACTTGATCTTGTCCTTAGGCATGGACTGAGCCTTGGCCTTGGCAACGGCAGCGGCGAGGCTGGCGTTGTTCTCGGGCAGCGGGTCACCGCCGAGACGGGCAGCAACGGTGATGTTGCGGCTGAGCTTGGAGAAGAGGGCGGAACGCTTGGCGTCCTGCGCGCCCTTACGATGCTTGGTTGTGGCCCACTTAGAGTGTCCGGACATACGTGTCTCCTATCGGTTTCGACCTAAAGCCCAGCGCAGATGCTCGGGCAATATAAACAAACGTCGTTAGATTACCACTTATGGCTCTTTAAGCAAATACAAGACGCACAACAGGCATTATTCATTTTACAAGGTTCACAAGGCGCTCCAAGATGCACCGCAGGGACCAAATAGGGACCAAAAGCAGAGCTTCCAGCAAACTTGGAGGCTCTGCTTTTATTCGACCGTATCGGCAGCAAAAAAGCCCTCCCCGGCATGATGCCGAGGAGGGTGGTGTGTCTGCTATGGCCTGTCGATGATGACCTGGTCGCCATCCTCGTCGAGGTACGGCGTGATGGCGATGCCGCGGTCGCTCTCGACCACAATGTAAGCTCGATTCGTCGAACGCTCGGTGGCGATGTACGAGTTCACGTTCTGTGGCAGGTCGTAGAGCGGCCCGTCGGACTGATCAATGACCGTGGCGACGCCAGTCGCGCTTGCATCGCTGGGGTGCGCAAGCGAGCAGGCGACGGTGATGAGCGCGAACATGGCGATGACCGCCAGCACCGCGTATGCGAAGCCAAGCAGCTTCTCGCTGAACTTCATGTCACTCCTTGATGAGGTAGTCGTCAGCCTCGGGTTTGCCGGTGGCGCGTCCAACGGCGACATAGCGGACGTTTCCGCTATAACCGGTGTATCGGCCCCAGATGTATCCGTCTGCGGACTTGTACCAGTCGTCGATAACGACAGTCTGGCCGAGGCCGTAGGAGGCCACGACGGAGCCGGACAGCGACGGGGCGGTGCGCACATTCAGCTTTGACACGGTGCAGCGGTAGCGGCCGCCGAAGCTCTCGGTCTTAGCCGATGCCCCGGAATGAGCCTGAGATGCGCCCTGTGACGCTTTCTCAGGCTCCGCGGCACCGTTGACCATGGAGTCATACCAAGCCTGTGCGCGGGCGATGTAGGCGTCCTTCTGGCTGCCGTACAGCTCACCGGGGCAGGCGGTGGCGCTCCAATGCCTGTGCGGCCAGACGTTCTTACCCCACTCCGGTCGTCCGAGCTTGTAGTACACGCAGATAGCGGCCGTGAGGTGTGCGCCCGTGTCGAGGGTGTCCTCGGAAACGGTCCACGGGTCGGCGTGGTCGTTCGCGAGCTCGATGCTGATCGTGCGGTCGTTGCCGCCACCGGTGCCGATTCCGTCGCCGCACGCCCATGCGCGGTTGTAGTCGTCGACGAACTGGGCGATGCGGCCGCCGGCGACGCCGTAGTGAGCGCCGGTGCCGTTGGAGTCGAGGGCGGCCTTGCACTGCTCGAGCGTGAGGTTGCCCGCCATATGGTGCACGGTCACGCCGGAGATGCCATATGGGCGACCCTTGGTGAAGCCGGCCGCGACGCGCATGTAAACGTCGGGCTGGAGGTTCTTCCAGTCCATGCTACTCGCCGGTCCCGTCATGGTCGAAGATGCGCATGAGCGGGGTGTCGCGAAGCTCGGGGTATGCGGCGCACACGTTCTCGAGGATGGAGGCGACCTCCATGATGATGATGTAGACGCACACGATGGTCACAGAGACGCCGCTGAAGCCGAGGCCGGCGATGTGAGCGCCGGCAAGCTCGATCATCACTGCGACCGCGATGAGGCAGCAGAGCAGAATCTTGTGGCCGAGGCCGACGCGCATCTTGGCGCTCGAGACGTTGCCGTTGATGACAGCGCCGATGAAGCCGGTCAGAATGTCCATGACCATGAAGCCGCACGCGATGACGATTGCCCACTCCTGCGGCTCGGTGAGCTGGTATTCCATTGTCTCTCCTAGATGAAAAAGGCCCCCGCACATGCGGGGCCGTAGCTACTCGGTGTCAGGCTCGCCCTTTGCGGCGAGAATCTCGGCAAGCTCCTCGTCGGTGATCTTGCCATTCCCATGCACGTTCTCGACCATGGTCTTGGTCCACTTGTCGTTGACGTACCAGGTCTTAATCCTCGATGCCAGCGTGCTCATATCCAATCACCCCCTCGTTCTCGGGGAGGTCGACGTCGCACATGCACGCGAGGTACGTGATGTTGGCGTCGTACGTGTCGAGCGCGGCGACGATGTTCTCCTCCCTGCGGCTACCCTCGATGTCTCCATTGGTTCGCTTGATTACGACCATCGGTATCTCCCTTCCAGAGGTCCCTGTAGTAGCGCCTCATGCGCCGTATCAACTTGAACGAGTCGCCCTTCTTGACGTGGGCGACCCAGCCCTCGAAGCTCGCGTCGGCGTCCTCCTTTGAGATGACGCCGCGCTTCGCGAGCCTGACGACGCCCTTGAGGTGCCGCCTCTCCTGCTTGACCTTCGCAGACAGGACGTTCATGAAGACGCGCCCGGTCGGCGACAGCTTGAAGTGGAAGCCGAGGAAATCTATGCCGCGAGATAGCGGCCTTATGTGGGTCTTCTTCCTGTTGAGAGCGAAGCCGAGCTTGGCGTACTCATCTGTCAGGACGTCGAGCGCCCGCTCAAGCTCCTCGCGGCTGTCGCTTATGAGGATGGAGTCGTCCATGTACCTTATGTAGTGACGGACCCTGAGCCGCTCCTTGACCATGTGGTCTATCGGGCTTAGGACCGACACTCCGGCTATCTGTACGAGCTGCGAGCCTGGGTTGACCCCGACGTCGCCCGTGTACTGGTTCTCGAGAATCGAGGCCACGATGCCAACGTACCTCGCATCGAGATGGCGCTCGAACGGTGCGAGCGCCGTCGCGTGCGGCATGTTTGGGTAGTAGCCGGCCACATCGAGCGTCAGCACCCACCCGTCTTCACCGTGCTTCGCGTAGTGCTCGCGCATGAACCGCTTGAGCCTGTTCCGCGCGAAGTCCGTGCCCTTGCCGGTCTGGCACGATGCGTTGTCGTATATCCAGTCCCGGCTCATGGCCGGGTAGAGGACGAAGTCGTTGAGCGACCTCTGGAAGACCCTGTCCCTGAACGGGATTGCGACGATGTCGCGCTGCTTGGGGTAGTAGATGGGGAAGCGCCTCACCGGGCGCTGGACGTATGTGCCGTCCGCAAGCTCGTCTGCGAGTCTCGCCACCTCGGTCGGCGCGTTGAGCACGAAGCTCGCCACGCTGCCCTTCCACATCACTCCCCTGCGGCATCGCTCCATTGCCTCCCAGAGGCACTCGAACGACATGGGGTCGACGGCGCTTGCAGGCCCAGCACATCCATCGGAGGTGGGGCCGTCGCCGCCGCGGTGTTCGGCCCTCTCGGGCACTGGACCGGGACTCCTTGCGCCGGGGTCTGCGGCGGACGGCGCTATGCGTCGCCTCTCCATGCCGCTATGCCCGTTGCAATCGGGGGCCGCGCGATTGCCGTTGTACGCGTTGTTGTTGTTCACGTTGCCATCGGCGTTCACGAGGAACGAGTTGTACGCGTTGTCGCGGTTCGCGGACCGCATCCAGGAGTTCTGGGCAGTATCAGCCCCGGTCCAAGAATCTCTAATGCCCGGCACGGAAGCGTCGGGCATCTGATTCACTCCATGCGGAGGTCATCGACCTCACGGAACTCACGAGTCCGGACCAATGGTGGACCCGCCTGCCGCGGAGGTGGAACGTCTTCTTCGCGACGCCGATGAGGAAGATCAGCTCGTTGCACTTGACCTTGGCCTTGCGCTGGAGGCTCCTCCTCTCGGCGAGGTCGTCATCGTCGACGACCTTGATGTTGTTCGCGCTCCAGAGGTACTGGCCGATTGCCACGCTGGCGTCCACGATGCGGGCCGTCAGCATGGCGAACTCGGGCTTGAAGGTCCTCTCGTTGGCCGTAATCTCGACCGTGTAGGAGCAAAGCTCATTTGCCTTCGCGAACACTTCCATCCTGCTCTTACCGCGCCTGCTGGCGGGTACGGTCATGAATGGCCTCCTTTGGTTGTAGGGGCCGGGGCGAGGTGTCGCCCCGGCGATTGACGATTAGCAGATGGCGCAAGCGGGGGCCGCGCGATGGCCGTCGCACGCGCTGTAGTAGCTCACGCCGCCACCGGCGTACACGAGGAACGAGGAGCACGCGCCGTCGCGGGCCGCGGACCGCACCCAGGAGTTCTGGGCAGCCGTCTTGGCGTTGAGCGCGTACTGGATGTACGCAGGCTCCTTCTGCCACAGCGGGGCCTTGGACGTGCCGCCGCGGGCGAGCTTCCAGTACTCCCACGGGTCGCCCTCGACGCCGTTGACGGAGGACTCGTTGCAGTTGATCCAGTGCTGCTCGAGGCTCGGCAGGAAGAACTTGTCGAAGGTCTTGGAGAGCGCCGGCGCATCCGAGGTGCCGCCGTAGGTGATGTAGCTGCGGGCGGTCACGACCTCAATCTCGCCGACTGCCGCGACGAAGTCGTCGGGCAGCATCGACATGAAGCCGGCCTTGGAATCGTACGGTCCGTAGCACACGGACGCGGACGGAATGTGGTCGTAGTCGTGCTTGGCCTTGAACCAGTTGGCGTCGCGGCTGTTGAGCCACTGACGGAGGTTCGAGTGCTCCCAGTCACCGTTGCCGTAGGCGGCGCACTGGATGGACCAGAGGTCGCCGCTCTTGGGCTTGTCGAGCGTGCCGAGGCTCGTGCCGGCGCCGCCCTCGGCCACGGCGAGCGTCGCCTTCGGGGTGGCTGCGGAGGCGCTGTCGAACACGTAGACCTTCCAGTCGGTCACCTTTGTGTCCCAGGCCCCGTAGAAGCCGAGGAGCTGGTTGCCCTTGACGAGCGGGTCGGAGAGGGTGAACTGGTAGGTCTTCCCCTTGACCATCGTGCCCTGGCTGTATCCGAGCGTCACGTTGTAGATGCCGGCGGGAAGGCCGGACTCACCGGCCACGTAGAACGCCTCTCGGGCGTCGAAGCTCGTGGCGAATGGCAGCGTGTAGTGCTGCTGGAGGAACATGGCCGGGACGACGTCGCCGACCTTGTTGCGCACGTTGCCGAAGCCCGTGACGTCCCACGGGTCGTCGTACACGTTGGAGCCGTCGGTCAGCTTAACGACGAGCTGGTCGCCAACGGAGAAGGCTTTGTCGGCCTGACCGGACTGGGCGATGTGCTTCACCTCGTCCCAGCTGACCTCGGTCGAGACGGCGTTGTTGCGCACCATCTGCGCGAGAAGGCCGTTCTGCACGTTGAGCGATGCGAGGATCGCGTTGCCCGTGGTGTCGAGAACGAGCCTGTTGTCTGCGTCTGCCATTGGACTACTCCTTTGCTTTCTGACAGATAAAGCCCTCGGCATCCAGGTAGATTCCGAGGGGGAACAATGCGGCCAGCTTGGCGGCGGTTTCGTCGCACGCTTCCTTAGAGGCGTTGGCGTCCTCTGCCGCTTTGGCCGCCTTTGTGGTCGCGGCCATAGTCGCGGCTTTTGCCTTGTTCGCGTTATCGGTCGCTGTCTTTGCATTGCCGGTCGCCTCGTCCGCGAGCTGCTTCGCCTGCTTGGCGTCGCTCGTGGCCGTCTCGCAGGCGCTCACCGCGGCGGTAGCGCTTGCGTTTGCGGCGTTCGCGCCGCTTGCAGCCGTGTTGGCTAGATCTGCGGCTTTATTCGCAGCGTCGGCGGCCTCCATCGAGATCGTCGACTCGATGCGGTAGATGGTTCCGTCGGTCGTCTTGATGCGGTCGACGTTGCCGTTCTCGTTCGTGAGGAACTGGGCCATCTCAGCCATGTCGTGCCACTCCTTTCATTACCTTGCGATGACGCCGGTCACCGTGGCCAGGTGCCCGACGATGTCGACAATCACGCGGTCGCCCTTTGCCATCCCCTTGCACGAGACAGTCATCGACACACCCGCGTGCGGGCTGTCCGAGGCCGTCTCGCCGTCGTAGCGGATTGAGCACTTCGGGTAGGCAACCGCGGTCACGGTCGCGTACCTGCGGGTCACATATGGTGTCTCGGAGCTTTTGCGCAGCATTGAGGCAAGCTCGCGTGCAGCATCCTCGACGCTTCGCACAGTCACCTCTCGTACCTCCTAAGCTCCACGTCCATGAGGACTCCCGGCTCGCCGGTCGGACTCATGATCCTGATTGAGAAAAGGCCGCTGATGTCGGCACTCGGGTACTCGATTCGCGCCGTCTCCCCGTATCGGATGGGGCACCAGACGGTCGATAGCGTGATGCGGTGGATGACGCTCTGCTCGGTGCCGAGAAGCTCCTTGGCCTTGTCATCGACGAGCTTCTGAATCTGCTCGTCTGTCGACTCATCGGGCACGTCCGAGAGCGACTCCGTGCGGCAGATGGTCCTGCCCTGGTTCAACGTTGAGAACTCGCTGTCCGGGTCGTCGTCTCGGGCGATTCCGACGAACGACTTCTCCTGGGTGGAGTAGGTGACGCGCACGACGTTCGCGACGCCGTGCGTATCGCGCTCCTCCGTTACCTCGCTGAGGAATCGGGCGTTAGCGCCCTCGATGAACTCCCAGACCGGTGCGCTCTTGGACGGCTCGCGGTACTTAGTCAGGTGGACGACGCCGTAGCCGTCGGTCCATGCGGAGCGGAACCCCGCATACTTGAGCAGGTCGTTCACGGCGTCGAGGATTGAGTCGTCACCATCTCCTCCGACGCCGTACGTCCTCTCGGCCCCCAGTCTGTAGTCGGTCTGTTCGAAGACGCACTCGAGTCCCTGGCCGCGGATGAAGCCGGCGGCCACCTCGACGGGGTCTGCGCCGGCGGGTACGGTGACCGGCATCATGAACTGCGAATCTGCAAGCTCCTGGAGGCGGCCGTACATCTGGAGCGTTCCCCTCGACGCGCTGCCGTTCGCAGTGCGCTCGGGCGTGCTCACGATGTACGTGCCGAGCGTCGACGTCGCGGTCGAGCCGTCGTGGAACTCTGCGTCGAGATGGACGCGCAGCAGGTCGGAGCCGATGTTGAACCGGCCCGCATAGTCGACCGTGCCGGACTCCTTGATGGACGTGTCGTCGTTCCATGAAAGTTGGAGCGTACGCGGCTTGATGCCGCGCAGTAGGCGCAGGTCGGCACCGGTGCTGCGCGATACGACCATGAACCTGAGCCTCGACTTGAAGCCCTTCGAGAGCCATCGCTCGGTATCAGACGTCGCCATTGACAGGCTCCTCCCACACCGATTCGGTCATGGAGGCGGATACGCTCCACCTCTTGAGGCCGGACGACTCGCGCTCGACCTCCATGTCGACCGCCACGGTCGCTCGGTTGCCGTCGAGGTCCCTGAACCAGCACCACGACCAGCGGCGCGACAGCTCGCGGACCGCGTTGGCCTGCGCGATGTCGTACAGCTGCCACGACGAGGCAAGGCTCACGTCCATCTCGTCGAGGTCGTACCTCATCGGGAGTCCGCCGTTCTCGCCGTTGTCGGCGAAGTGGTACAGCTCGCGGCTGTGCTCGACGCCGTGGGACGACGTCGGGTTGAACCCGGCACGCAGGAACGTGCCTCCGTCGCGGCCGAAGTTCATGGCCGCGAACTTGCTGCGGCAAATGGTCGGCACGACGACCTCGGTCGAGGTTCCGGAGAACGCGTACGCGGTCACTACGTAGTAGAACTTGACGTTAAGCGGCGGAAGGCGGTCGAATGCGGCGCTACCACCCGTCAGCTTGGACGCAAGTTTCGTCATGGTGCCGTCCGGGTTGACGCGCGAGACGTCGAACGAGACTGCCTCGGCGACCGCGTTCGACAGATTGATGGTCTTTCCATCGACCGTGGTCTTTCCGCTCAGCGCGGCACCGCCGTCGATGATTGACATGGGGCCGACCAGCACCGTGCCGTCGACCGTGTATTCGGTCGAGCCTTTCTCGATGAGGATGCTGCCCGCGAGTTCATCGTCGTAGGAAATGGCGATCTTGGGCGGAGCAGGCTCATACCAGTGCGTCGTGAAGCGCCTCATGGCCCTCACGGTAAGGCCGGAGCCGCCGCGGACGTCTAGCACGAGCGTGTACGACGCGTCGTTCTTGATGGTCGAGTACGCACCGACGTTCCACGATGTCGCATCCGTAGCCGGCGTTATGGACTCGACCTCGTTGCCATCGGTGTCGAGAAGAGAGACTTTGACGTAGCTGACGCCCGTCTCGTCGGAGATGTTCCAAGAAACGTTGATGGGAATCTCGCCGATGACGACGGAGTCGCTCGCCGGGTTCGTGAAGTACGCCTGCGGTGCGTTCGCCACGTTGAACACGTAGTAGCGCGACCACTCGCCCCAGCTCGGGTCTACTCCCTTGGTTCGGGCGCGGACCTTGTAGCTTCCCTTGGACGATACCGCCTTCGTCACGAGTGACTGGCCGCCCGGCAGCGTCATCGACTCCATGTTGCCGTCGGGCAGCGTGAACTCCACCTGCTGCGCGGACGGGTCGGTGCGGTCGGGATGGTTGGGGATGATGGTGAACGCCACGTTCGCGGACGTGCCGTCGAACGCGTATGCGCCGGACAGCCCGGAGATGCCGGGCGGACCGGGCGGGCAGATCGTGATGACCGCACCGCTGTACGCCCACTCGCCCTTCAGGCCGGACTGGACAGCCCTGATGCGGTAGTAGACCGTGCCGGCGGGCGGTGCAGTGTCCTCGAAGCCCCTGCCGGTCCTATTTAGTTCGACGGAGGCCCACGTCTTGCCGTCGGTCGAGATTTCCGACTCGATGGACTCGTAGTACATGGGCGAGGACGCCGCAACCATAACGACGCTGCCGGTGTCGCTCTTTGAGGTCGACAGCATGAAGGCGAGCGGCGTCGTGTACACGACAAGCTCGGACGTTCGGTCCGACTCTCCTCCCGGGCCGTACGAGCGGAGCGCGTATGCGTACTTGTGGCCGGCCTCGGTGGAGTTGTCGGTCCAGTTCTTGATGTCCCAAGAGACATCCTTGATGTTGACCCACGTTCCGTCATCGGTTCGACGGTCGACGTGCACGCCAGTCCACGGGTAGTGCCCGTTCATGCCGGTGTAGTTTGCCTCCCACGCGACCTTCTGCGAGGAGTCGCTCACGCGCGAGACGCTGACGTTCTTCGGCTGGTGCGGCGTGTAGTACTCGATTGCCGGAACCGTCACGTTGACGCCGGCCTCGGTGCCGCCCCAGCGCCATGCTCCGTAGCCGCTTACGGTCTTGCCCCACGTCTTGTACCAGCAGTAGACGTTGTAGGCGTCCCCCTTGCGGGGGAACGGACCGTATGTGGCGCTGCCGTAAGCACCGTTCGCGTGCGTACTGAGACACGCCCAGTCGATGTCCCCGCTCCATTGGGCGGCGACATCGCTCGTGGCGGCATGGCCGACCTGTCCTGCGATTCCGTACAGACAGGCGGCGTCGAAGTACGCATGGCCCTCGACGGTGATCCAGACGTTGTCGTTATCCTTCTTGGAGACGTATGCGTTGACGTATCCACGCATACGGTAGTCCGCGTAGTTCGTGGACCAACCGGAATAGGCATCTGCCATGCCGACTCCCTATTTAAACAGGAAGGGGGCCTGATGACCCCCTTCGTCACTTCATCTTGTAGAACCTGCCCGTGCTCTTGATGAGCGTCTGGACGGCGTCCTCGATGCCGGGATTCGCCTGGACCGTGCGACCGTCGACGGTCACGTAGTAGTTGACCGTCTTGGACTCGCTGACGCTCGAGTAGGACTGTCCGCCGGACAGCCTCGAGGACACGTTCCCGGCATAGGCGTCGACCGACGCCGCGTAGGCGAGCGTCTCCGCGGCCTTGCTGACGGAACCGACGCCGGACACCATGCCGGCGGCGAAGTTCTGGGCCAGGTGCAGGCCGGAGCGCTTTCCGCCGCGCTCCGCGCCGGACCACGGACCCTTGTCGGGGACCGAGAACTGAAGGATTGACCTCGCGGCGTTTGCGATGTTGGTCGCGGCCCTCGACACCCAGCCGATTCCTGCGTTGATGCCGGCGGCGAAGTTCGATGCGAGATGCGATCCGGACCTGTAGGTATCGCCCACGACCGTCATCGTGGCGGCCTTCGCCGCGATGCTCGCGGCCTTCTGGGCCACGCTCCACGCCTGCGACCCGATGCCGGAGCCGAAGTTTCCGGACGCGGTAGCGCCATTGCCGCGCATGTCGCCGACGTCGCCCATCCTGGCGGCGTTGCCTGCGAGCCTCGCGGCCGTCGACGCGACGAAGCCGAGGTTCGACCCAGCGCCGTTTGCAAGCTCGGAGGACGCGGTAGCGCCCTTTCCGTTCATCTCGGGGGCGAGGAAGTTGAGCGCGTCGGACAGCGCCTGCCCGATGGAGGACATGGCGCTGATGGGGCCTTCACTGCCTGTGTCGATGCCGTTCTGGAGGCCGGCGTCGAGGTCGCCGCCGATGGCCTCGAAGACCGTCGACGGCGAGTGGACGCCGAGAATCTCCTTGGCCCTGTCGATGACGTCCTGGCCGAGCGCGGCGGACGCCTCCGGGGACAGCGTTCCGTTCCTGATGCCCTCGGCGAGGCCATCGTCGATGTTGATTCCGGCCTCTTTGCACTTGGTCACAAGCTCGTCGTCGAGCTTGAGCAGGACGGCGTCCTTCATGGCCTGCGTGGCGTCGGCCGGCAGGTTGGAGTACTGCTCGATGACGTCGGCAAGGGCCTGCGGGCAGTCGATGCCGTAGCGCTTGAACGTATCGGGCAGGTCTGAGATGTTCCCCTCGGCGAGCGACTTCATGATGAGCGTCGCGTCGCCAACCCCGATGGAGCCGCCAGCGATGCCCTGTGCGAGCATCTGGGCCACGCTGAGTCCGAGCGGCTGCATCTCGGGAGGCAGTCCCTCCACGGCAGCGTTGACGCCGTTCGTGACGAACGCCACGGCCTGGTCGACAGTGACCTTGCCGTTCTCGATTCCGAGGGCCAGCGAGGATGTGATGCTGCTGCCATAGCCGGACATGGAGTCGGACAGCCCCTTGAACGCGCCGGAGACGCGCTCTGTGGCATCGTCCATGTCCTCGATGCGGTCCGTCAGGTACTTCGTGTTCTCGGCGGCCTTCTTCTGGGCCTCTGTCGCCTCGTCGAGGTTCTTCTTCTCCTCGGATGTCGCGGTCGCGCTCTCCCACACGGCCTCGGCCTGCTCCTTGGTGACCTTTCCGGCTGCCGAGTTGTTCTTGATGTACAGCTCGATCCACTCGTCGTGCTTCGCGAGCCTCTTGTTGTATGCGTCGGTGGCCTTCTCGACCTCGACGGTCGCGCGGGCCTCCTCCTCGAGGTACTCTGCCGCGACCTTGGAGTACGCCTGCTTCTTGGCGTTCAGCTCCCATGCGTCGGCATTGGCCTTCAGCGCATCGGTGCTCTTGGAGATGGAGCCGGACACCACATCGGTCACGCCGACGGAATCGCCCGTGATGTCGTTGTAGCCCTTCACGGCCGCGGCGAGCTTCTCCTGCTCGTACTTGTTCAGCTCGGACTTTGACGTAAGCTCCTCGATGGTGCCGATATAGCTCTCGAGGAGGTACTTGTTCGAGCCGATGTCGTCGAGCGAGGACGCGAACCCATCGTTGATGTCTTTCAGGGACTCATAGAGTCCGTCGACGTCCGGCTTGAGTCCGGCATAGGCATCATCAAGCGCATCGACTGAACCCTTATGGCTGTCGATGATGGACGAGGCGCTCTGCATCGCGCCGTTGACGAGGTCCTGCTTTTCCTTCCACCTTGCATATTCGGCCACGAGTGCGCCGACGACGCCCACTGCCGCACTGACGGCGACAATCGGCAGCGACGCCTTCAGTACGGTGCTCGCACCAGCCAGGAGCTTCGTCCCCGTTACGGCGAGCTTCTCCTTGGCGGTGAGTCCCGAAAGCTCGTCGGCCATGGCCGCTGCCATCTTCGCCGCGTTCGCCGACGCGCTGTTCAGCTTGGACAGGTGCTCCCTTAGCTGCTTCGCTCCTGTTCCCGCCGTTCCGATAATGGACAGCACAGGGCCTGCGGCTGCCGCCAGCAATCCAGCACCTGCGGCAGACAGACGGAAGCTGTCGTCGGCCTTGGCGAAATTCTTGGCGGCATCGCCTGCGACGTCGGCAACACGGGAGAAAATCGGTGCCAGAGCGTCGCCGAGCGCGGACGCGGCGTTCTCGCCGGCGTTCTCGATTCGGGAGATTGAGCCGGACAGGCCCTCGGCCTTCTTGCTCGCCTCTGCGGCGGCGTCGCCCGCGTCCCCCCACTCGTCGCTCACTCCGCTCCACGCGTCGCGCGACATCGTGAGGTTGTCGTCTAGTCCCTCGACCGTCTGCATCAGTCCCTCGACCGCCTGCTTCTGGCGGACCGAGGTGATGCCGAGGTCGACGAGGGTCGCGTCGGCGGAACCGCCGCTCTCCTCGATTCCCTTGAGGCCCTCGACGAACGCCTTCAGCACGGCAGTCGGGTCCTTGTCCCATGCGGCCTTGAAGTCCTCCGCGGACATCTGCGACGTCCTTGCAAAGGCGTCGAGCGAGCCTCCGCCCTGTGCCACAGCAGTCTCGATGTTGGACATCGTCTTGCTGATGGCGGTGCCGGCGGACTCGGCGTTCTGGCCGGTCGACGCGATGGACGAGGCCCATGCGAGGATGTCCGGCGTGGTCATGCCGATGATGGAACCCATGGAGCCGATGCGCTTGGCGATGTCGATGATCTGCGACTCGGTCGACGCACCGTTGTTTCCGAGGCGCACGAGCGAGTCGGAGAACGCCGGCATGTGGCTCTCGTCGAGGTCGTCGAGGATGTTCGCGAGCTGTCCGAGGGCAGTCGCGGCCTCGTCGGCATTGAGGTCGGTGGCGACGTCGATGTTCGAGACGGTCGTCGCGAACGTGTCGAGCGCCTCTGTGGCGATTCCAAGCTCGCCGCCGATTGCCTGGATGGACAGGATCTGCGACGCGGACGTTACATGCGTGTTGGAGAAGTCGATTGCGGCCTGCTTGAGGCTCTCGAAGTCCTGCTCGGTGCCGTTGACGGTCTTGCGCATGTCGCGGTAGGCGGAGTCCATGTCGTTCGCGGCGCTGATGGACGCGCCGCCGAGCGCGACCATCGCCGGGGTCAGCGTGGCGGACAGTGTCATGCCGAGCGACTTCACGGTGGACCATCCGAACTCGACGGTGCCACCCATGTTGCGCATGGACGATGCGAGTTCGTCGACCTGAATCTTGGCTTCCTCGGCGGTCTGCTTGACCTCGACGTACTCCTTCTGCATGTTCGCGGAGTCTCGGGCGGATGCCGCCTTCTTCTCCTCCGCGGACAGCTCGTACACGGCGGTCTTCGCCTTGAGCACGGCCTCTGCGGCCTGCTTGTAGTCGTCCTCAGTGGACTTGGCAGACTGGTCGACCTGCTTCATGCGGCTCTCGGCGTCCTGTAGGGCAGCCTTGGCGTGCTGAAGCTCCGAGTTGATGCCGGACCAGTGCTCTGTGGCCTTCTGGGCCTCGATTGCGACGTTCTTGGTAGAGGCGGCGACCTTGTCGACGCCGGACTCCTCGTACGCCTTCAGTTTGTCGCCGAGAAGCTCGGCCTTGTGCTTGGCAAGCTCGGCGGCCCGCGCGAGGTCGTTCAGCTTGCGCTCGGCGGCCGTCATGTTGTTCGGGTTCATCTTGAGGGCCGCATCGCAGCGCTTCGCGTCGGAGATGAGGTCCTTGATGGATGCGTCCATCTTCTCGACCTCGCGGTCGGTCGTGATGAACCCCTGGGCCAGGCTCGACGGGATATTGAGCTTGCCCATCTGCGTGGACAGGCTCCTCACGTCGGACGTGGTAACGTCGATCTCGTTCTCGAGATGCTTCAGCTCGGCGACCTGCTTTGCCGCCTCGTTCTCGTCGAACGCCTGCTGCCATGCACCGCGCATTTCCATGATGGCGTCGATGTCGTCATCGGTGACGAGTCCGACTTCCTTGAGCTTGGCGACGGTCGTCTCGAACTCCTCGTTGGAGCTGCGGATGGCGTAGGAGAGTTTGAAGTCGTCGGGAAACTCCTCCATCGCGCGTGCGGCCTTGTTGATTGGGCCGTACATCTTGTCGAGTTCCGCGTTGAGCGCGTTGTATCGCTTGAGCGCGAGCTGTGCGTTCAGGGCCGCGTTCTCGGTGTGCTCCGCAAGCTCCTTGACGCTTCGGTCGGTACCGGTAGCGGTCGCCCTGGACAGCTGCTCGTGGGCCTCCTTGAGCGTCTTGAGCTTGAGGGCGGCCTCCTGTGCGCGGTCCTTGAGAAGTTCGTACTTTCGCGTGACGTTGGTCAGGCTACCGGGGTCGAGGTTGGAGGCCTTGGTGATGGCCTTGAGCTGCCTTTGAGTCTCGGCACCGGCCTTGGTAGCTGCCTTGAGGGCGGCGGTGAGCTTGGTGGTGTCGCCGCCGATCTTGATGGTCAGTCCGCGATATGCGTCCGCCATGGGTCACCCTGCCCTTCCTGTTAACCGAGCAGCCGGTCTATGTCTTCTAGGGTTGCGTCGCGCGTGCCGTCGGAGCCGTTTCGCTGCGGCACGGTCGACTGAAGGAACATCAGCAGCTCCGGCAGGCGCATCGTCATCAGGCGGTCCCACGGGATGCCCGCGCGGAGGCCGGATGAGAAGATTCGCGTGTACCGGAGCGGGTCTTCGCCCGATTCGCCGGACTGCGCCGGCACTCCCTTAAGAGCGGGTGTGAAACAGGCCGCGCTGCGTCTCCTCGAACGCAGCGAAGTTGGTGTCGCGCATGTTCACCTGGCCGAGGCCCATGAGCCACTGCCTGAACGTCGGGCAGGCGTCGCCGGCGACGTCGCAGGCCGTCTTGCGCATGGCCCACATGACGCGCAGGGTCGCGTCCCATCGGTCTTTCGTGTAGTCGATGACGGTGCTCACGTACTGGGGGAAGGCCTTGCGCACGAGTGCGGACGTGGCCTTCGGCAACGGCTTCTGCTTACCGGTCTTCTCGTCGACGGGCATGTTCTCGGCGAGCCTGTTCTCGACGAACTCGGCGGTCACCACCTTGCCGCTGTCGTCACCGAGGTCGACCTTGTTGTAAAAGTCCGCGATGAGGGACAGTCCGAACTCCTGCTCATACAGGTAGGTCGTGTACGCGGAGCAGATGTACTCAAGCTCCCCGGTGCCGTCGATGTCGTATTTCATGCTGTCTACCTTTCCTTGTAGGCGTTAAAAGAGACACGCGGGCCTCTCGCCCGCCTACTCGACGAGAGGTCCGCGTGTTTCTTTCAAAAGAAAAGGGGCACCCGCAGGTGCCCCTTTTCAGCTGTTTGTCTAGGCCGAAGCGGTCGGAAGCAGGACGCTATCGAAGAAGGAGTCGTACTTGGCCTTGTCGGTGGACTTGACGGTGGCCTTGGAGATGTTCTTGGACTCGCCCTTGAACGTGAGCTGCTTGCCTGCGGCGGAGAAGCTGTAGGTGTCGGTGTCGGGGTCGGTCGTGTCCTCCCTGGTGTTCGCCTCGGTGTTGGGGCGAGACAGCTTGCAGCTGTAGTAGACGCAGCGGCGCTTGTAGGGGTCGCCGTTGACCTCGAACATCAGGGCGAACTCGACGCCCGTGCTGTCCATGTCCTCGAGCAGGAGTCCGCCGTCGTCGATGTATCCGAGCAGGTCGATGAGCATCTGCTCCTCGGTGTCGGCAAGCTCAAGCTCGCCGGAGATGCTGGAGGAGTCGACGAAGGTGGCGTACACGACGTCGTCGGCGTAGAACTTGGTAACGTCGCCGTCGTACTCGACGGTGAGCTTCTTAGCGCCGGGTGCCTTGACAGGCGTCTTGTACTGGGACTTCTCGGAGTCCCAGACGGCATAGTGGACGTTCTTGAGTCCGTACTTAACCTTTGCCATTGGTTAGTTCCCTTCCTTGGTAACTGTGAAGTAATAGGAGACGATTCGCGCGTGCTCCGACTCCGACCAGTCCTCGTACACGCGGACGGGTCCGAACGCCCGTTTCAGGGCCATCAGAAGGGCTGTCTCGACCACCGGGTCGGCCTGCCTCTCGATGAGTTCGACCCGGTACCTCGGCATCGAGTACCAGTTGTCGTCGTCCGCGTACTGCTCTCCGCCGGAGTCGAGCGAGTAGACGAAGAACGGCGGCTTGACCTTCGACCCCTCCGGGTACGCCTGGTGCGTTCCGGCGATGCCGGTTGACCTGCACGCCTCGTAGACGAGCCTGTCGAACGACCCGAACAGCTCGATGGCCTCTCCGATGTGCGCAGTCGGCTCGACGACCTCAACGTTCGCGCCGATGACGATTCCGTCCTCGGTCTTCCCGAGCGGTCCGGTCAGCGTCGCGCCGATGACGCCCACATTGCTCATAGGTCGGCCTCCAGCCTCTGGACAAGCGATTCGTATGCCTTCTGGAAGCCGCGCTCGGCCGCCGGGGCGACGTGGGGCCTTCCGGGCACGCGGCCGCCGCCGATGGTGGCGTGGCCCTTCTCGAGGAGGTGCGGGAGGCCCGGTTTCGTCGAGTAGACGTGCGACTCTGGCTTCTCCTCAGTCCCCTCGACTCTGTAGCGGATCGACTTGCTGTAGTCGCCGGTGCGGACCGGAGCGCCCTCGCGCCACGCTTGCTTTGCCTCCTCGGAGCCGTCCTTTACGGACTCGAGGAGGTCGTCGCACGATACGGCCTTGATGTCTCCGAATATCTCGTCGAGCGCCGATGCGAAGGCGTCGGCCCCGACAGTCCTGCTAGCCATTGGAGACGTGCCTCCCCAGCTGTAGCTTCACGAACTCGCCCGAAACCGAGGCGTTCTCGACGTCGTACTGGACTCCGCCGAACTCGACCTCGCTCTCGCCTGAGTACTCGTCTGCCCTGAGCTGGATGAGCGCGTCGGCGCGGAGGCCGACGTCGAACGACGTGGCCCACAGGTCGCTGCCGACGGTGAAGCGGTTGCAGTAGCGCATCCTGCGCTCAGGCTGCCCCTGAATCACGTTTCCAGCCTCGTCCTGGACCATGTCGGGCCACGCGAGCAGGAAGCAGACGTCGTTCCACCTCATTTGCCGTCGCCCCCGTAGGACGTCGGCGAGTTGAGGATGTCAACGACCGTCTGCCTGTATGCGTCCTCGAAGCGTGACGCATCGCTGTTGTCGTAACCGAACCTCGACTTCGCGAAAAGGATGACCGCCATCTTCGCGAGCGGGTCGGAATCGACGAGGGCCTCGTCGACGCCAACGCGGTTAAGGTCGCGCTTGGCCGCCTCGATGAGGCCCTGAATCTCCGTATCGAAGGCATCGGAGGTGACGCGCAGGGCCACCTTGACCTCGTCTAGGAGCGCCATGCCGCGTCACCTCCCATGGGCTAAGCCGTCTTCTTGGGGGCGGAGATGACGAGCAGGCCGTTGGTGTCGCCGAGCTTGCCGTCGACGACGGTCTGCATCTTGAGCTTGGTGACGTTCTTGTCCTCGTCGTTCCAGCGGACGGAGCGCATGCCCATCTGCTGGTTGACGATGTAGTTGGACAGGTTGCCGAACAGGATGCAGGGGGTGTCGGCAGCGCCGCCCTTGGCGTCCTCGTAGTTGGGCAGGATGTCCTCGGGGACGATGTTCACGTTCTTGCCCATCAGGCGGTAGGACTCGCTGTGAGCGCCGTCGAGGCCGTAGTTGACGCGGGCGACCGGCTGGCCGTTTGCGTCGACCATGCCGTCGACGTAGGTGTCCCACGTTGCCTGGGTCATGGTCCACTCGCCGCGGCTGCGGTACGGGGCCTTGACCTTCTTGAGGACGTTGACCCAGCCTGCCCACGTGCCGATGGCCTTCTCGTCGAAGGTCACCTTGTTGGCGTCGGTGAGGCGGGTGTCCTTGAGGATGCCGAGCGGCATACCGGAGCCGCTGCCGTTCACGCCGGCAGCCTCGAGGGCGCGGACCATGGCCTCTGCGCACTTCTCGGGGAACTGGCGCTGGAACATGTCCATGGTGGTCACCTGGGACAGGAAGCTCTGGGCGACCTTGACCTCGAGCATGTAGTAGAGGAAGGAGATGCGGTCGGCATCGGTTGCCTTCTGGGTGTCGGAGGGCTTGGCCTCGGTGACCCAGCTGGCGGTGGGCAGGTAGTCCCAGATGCTGATCTCAAGGCCGCCCTGGACGTTCATCTTGGTGAACTTGGGCCAGATGGTGCCGTACTCGGACATCTTCTGGATGATGGTGTTCGAGAGGGTGGTCGGGATGAAGTGCGGGACGTCGGAGGTCTGCGTGAAGGCGTCGGCGCGGACGTTCTCGGGGACCATGCCGCGGGTCACGAGGCCGTCGGGGTACTCGATGCCGCGGACGGTGTAGTCGTAGAAGGCGCGGTTGTAGTCCTCGGTGTCGAACGGGTCCTCGTTGCGGGTGACGTAGACGTCGGGGTTGGCGGTCTGAGCGCCGCCGGTGACGAGTGCGCCGGCACCGTTGGCGACGGCAGCGACACGGGAGGAGCGGAGTGCGTTGGCCTGGTTGCGGCGCTCGACCTCCTCCTGGATGAGGCGGACCTCCTCGTTGAGGACGTCCATGCCGACGGTGCTGTCGGCGTTGTCGAGTTCGGCGACTACCTCGGCACGGCGGTGCTCGAGGGAGGCGTCATCGAGGGCGCGGTACTGGGCCGCGTCCATGGGGATGAACTCCATTTTCTTGTTCCTTTCGTTAGAGCAAACGTAGCTTGAGCGCGGCCGCCTGACGCTGCCTGCGCTCGTTCTCGCGGCGCACCAACTCCTGGTGCTCCTGCTCGATCACTCCGTCGAGGTAGGAACGCGCGTGAATGTCTGTGTCTTGGTCGGCCGGGATGGATACGGCGGATACGTCGAACACCTTCTCGACCTTGGTGATGTAGCTGGTGCGGGTTTCCTCGTCCCACTCCCAGCCGTCGGGGGCAACGTTGAAGCCCCAGCTCATCTTGTCGATGAGCCCGTTGCTGATGGCCTCGTACAAGTCGCGTCCGGCCTGCGATCCGCTTAGGTCGGCACGGACGAACAGGCCGTGCTCGTCGACGGTAAGCTCAAGCGTGCCGTTCTTGAGTCGCGCCAGCGTCTGGCCGCAGTGGTTGAGCTGGAAGATGACATCCGACATGTCGGCACCGGCCATTGCCGTGGAGCGGATGCACTCCTTCGCGCGCCTGAAGTCGTACGGGACGTCGAAGGTGGTCGCGTAGCCCTCGACCGTGTACGCGCTCCTGCGGTCCTCTGTTTCCGCGACCGCATGGAAGTTGCCAGCGAAGCTGCGATACTCGCGCTGGCCGGGTTTGTAGGGCATCAGTCGTCCTCCTCCTTCTTTCCCTTGGTGTCGACGTCGTTGTAGATGGCGTCGTCGCCCTCGAGGTCAAGCTCGCCCTCGCCATAGCTGTTGCCCTTCGGGCGTGCCACGAGCGGGGTCTTTCCACCCGTCTGCACCTGGACGTTTCCGTCGGCGTCGAACACGACGTACTCGCCGCGCTCGATGAAGACGTCGCCTCCCGGCACGGGCGGTAGCTGTAGGACCTCGCGCGACTCGTTAATGGTCATGACGCGGCGGTCGAGCATGTCTCGGATCATGTTTCGCTTTGATGCGTTGGTGGCGTACTCCAGCCTGTTCGCGCTGAAGCAGATGCCGTTGCCGTGGCGGCGCTCGATGGGCGTGAACAGCATCTGGCTGAGGCCCTCTCCGAGCTGGACCGCGAACGGCTCAATCTGGCTCTCGTAGAACGCGCCGAACGTCTCCTCGGAGTACTTGGACTGGATGATGTCCTCGTTGATTCCGAAATAGTTGTAGACGTTCGTCTCGATGCGCTCCATCTCGCCGGAGTCGATGGTGTAGTTCTGAGGCTCAACCTGCTTGATGTTCTCGAAAGTGTTGTCGTAGAGCATCAGGCCCGAGGTGTTCTTTGAGCTTAGGTTCGTCTCCGAGAACTCTTTTCGCTTCCTGTCGAGGTCCTCCGGCCTGACGGAGCCGTTGATAGCGCCGATGAACTGAATCTTGGCGGAGTTCTTGATTGCGACCTCCTGCGCCTGCTCCTGGTAATCCATGAGCGCGAGCGTCGAGTTCAGCGCGTCGTTGGCGCTGCCGAAGAAGTCGCTCTCGTACTGGAAGCGCGTCAGCAGGCACACGTACCTGAGTTCGATTGCCATCGTGTCGCCGGAGTCGAGGTAGAACCTAATCCAAGGCTCGCCGGCGTACTCGACGACCTCGGCGTGTGCGAACTTCAGCGGGAACAGGCCCGTGATGTTGCCGCCGGTGTCGAGCGACGGGACGACCGCCGCCGTGTTGTCGTTGAGCATGATGGTCATGAGGCGGGCCAACATCTTAGGCCAGCTCATGTACTGGTTGGGGGCGGTCAGGATCATGCGCTTGATGCGCGGTTTGGAGTCGCCAAGCACCTCGGGCTTGAGTTTCGACGCGAACATGGCGCTCTTCTCGATTGCTGAGCGCGTGAGGGCCTTCTCGTAGAGCTGTCCGCCCCACGTGGAGAAAGCCGGTGCGTATTCGGTTAGCGTCTTGAACTCTGGCGCGAGCACGACCTTGGAGGCCTGCTGTGCGTGCTTGGGACGGAAAATATCTAGAAGTCCCATGACCCAAATGTAAGGCAGTGACGCCGGCAGTCAAGACGAAGGTTCCTTCGCCGAAGAAACCTGCGGCGAAGGAACCTGCTGCTACATGGACGCCTCGTAGTCCTCCCAGTGCCGCTTGAGGCACACGTAGGCGCAAATCTCGGCGGCCCACCCGTCGATGCGGCCGGACGAGCCGTTGGCCTTGACGGGCTTGATGTTGTCGTTGGTGTCCGTGATTATGCCGACGTTCATGCGGCACCACTGGTTGACGGGGTTGTTGTTATCGACGATGCCCTTGCGGTCGTAGACGGTCCTTATCTCCTTCATGGGGATGGACAGGGTCTGCGGGCCGAATCGGACCTCCTCGCTGCGTTTCTTGCCGACGAACTGGCGGGCCATGTCCTTCCACGAGTCGTCCTGGAGGTGCCACGGGTCGTATCCCATGGCGAACGGGTAGACGTTGAACTCGTCCCTGAGCTGCTGCATCCACTCGAACACGACCCGGTGGTCGATGGTGTTTCCGGGCACCACGCGCACCAGCCCGGCGTCAATCCACCTGTCGTACGGCACGTTGTCGCGGTTCTTGCGCAGGCCGCTCTTGCGGTGGTGCTCGAGCTGCGACTCCGGTATCCAGTACATAGACATCTCGTAGATTTTGGGGTCGTCCGGCCTCATCATGAGCGCCTGGGCGCTGGTGAGGTCGATGGTGTCCGACGCGTCGTAGCCGACGATGCAGTAGCGGAAGCCCATGTCCTTCCAGTCGAACTCCTCGCGGTTAACGGCCTGTTCGAACGTGAGCCATGCCGACGCGCGGTTCTCCGGCATGTTGAAGTCCTTGGTCAGGACCGTCGGAAGGTAGCTCGGGTCGTTCTTGGCCTTCTGCACCTGGGCGCGGAGGTACTCGACCTTCTTGACCGTGCCGAGGCCCGGGTTGGCCTTGACCCAGCACGACTCGTCGGTCCACTCCGCGCGGCTGTCAAGCTCGTAGACGAACGGCAGGAAGTGGTCGTCCTCGAACTGCCCGTCGAGCCAGCGCGACGCGTAGTCGTACTGGTCGTCGAACAGGTTGTCTCGGTTGAAGCCGTTGGTCGTCAGCTCGAGAATCATCGGCTGGTCGCGTGTGGCGGTGGCCTGCTTGACGAGGTCGAACAGGTCGCGGTTCACGATGGCATGAAGCTCGTCGACCACGGCGCAGTGGACGTTCAGGCCGTCGAGCGAGCGCGTCTGCGACGACAGCGGCGTGTAGTAGCCGCGGTTCGAGTCGAAGATGAGGCCGTCCTGGTGTCGCGACGGGATGATGCCCTTGTGCAGGCGCTTGTTGAGCGCCGGCGACTGCGAAACCATCGACAGCATCGCGCCGTACATTAGGGACGCCTGGTCCTTGTTCGTGGCGACGGAGTAGAGCTGCGGGGCGAACTCCCCGTCCTTCGTCATGAGGTACAGCGAGATTGCCGCGCCAAGCTCGGTCTTTCCGTTCTTACGCGCGATGATGAGCAGGACCTCGTTGAACTGCCTCATGCCGAGTTCGTCGACGAAGCCGAACGCCGTCTCGATGAAGGCAAGCTCGTAGTCCTCGAGGACGAGGTGCTTTCCGACCTTGCCCTGTGAGATGAAGATGAACCTCTCGATGAACTTGACGGGCCTCAGCGCCTTCTCGGCATCGTAGTGCCAGCACTTGTACCCGTCGTCGAAGCGCCCGATCATCTTCTTGGCGAGCTTGATGACCTTCTGGCTCGTCGTTATCTTGCCGTCGATGACGTCCTGGAAATACCTCTTTGCCTCGAGTCCGTCGCGCTCGGGAGGCACGTACCCGCCGGAGGGCTTCCTAGAGTTCATCGAAGCCGTCGTCCTCGGGGACCTCGCGCTCGTTGTCCTTGCAGAACTTCTTGATTGCCGACGCGACCGCGATGGTCTTGGTCACGAGGCGCTGGTACGCGATGAAGTACTTTGACTCCTCCTTGACCTCATGGCGGTTTCCGGAGCCTCCGCGCTCCGTGACCTCGACGATTCCGTAGGTGTCGACCATCGCCTTAAGCTCGTCCATCTGGTCGAGCATCCACACGTACTCCTCGAGCATGTCTTTCGCGAGCGCGAGGTTGAGGCCGTCGAGGTTGCTGATGAGCGCCGCAAGCTCCTCGACGCGCCCGTCCTTCTTCTTAGTCAAGCGGAACCGCCCTTCCATCTGGTCCGAAGGCCATACGAGGCCTGTAGTCGTCCGGGCAGTGAATCTCTGCGTGGCAGTCGCGGCACACGCGCATGAGGTTCGACTGGTCCAGCGAGATGCGCGAGTCCGTGATGTTCTCGGGCGTCAGGTAGACCTTGTGGTGGACTATCTCGGCCGGGACGAGCCTGCCGGTAGTCTCGAAGCACCTCTGGCACATCCCGGACGGGCACACGGCACCGGACGGGTACGTGATGGTGCGCTCCATGGCGAGTTTCCTCGCCCTCTCCCAGCCTTTCGACTTGTAGAAGCGCCTAGCGAACTCCCTAGCCAGGGGAATCACCTACTTTCATTCGTCTTATTCATTTAGCCGTACTCTACGTCCGTAATATACGACAGATTGTCCAAAAATTGAGTTTTTCAAATTCGGTTTTCGCATTAAATTGACTCCCCGCGCCGGACCCCCTCCGGGCACCAATGCCTATATACCGGGGGGGGTGGTGGGTTACAGAAACTATCGGTTTTTATGCAATTATTCAATTCCTGGGCCGTTCTATGCACTGCTACAGACGGCCCGCCTACCTGCTGCTATGCTGCTCTACCTGCGGAAACGTTGCCGGCCCGCCGCCTGCCGGCCTATGATCCAGGGCCACGGCGTTATGCACGACGGCAGCCAGTATGCCGGCCGTCCTAAAAATGTTGGGGAAAGTGCTGGACAGATCAGCGGCAACGGTTGTAAGGTCTTGCCAACGGCTGGAGCAACGGACAGAACGTCCGGCGACCAGTCAAAGAAAAGGCCGGCACCGCTGCAACGGATACCGGCCAACGTCCCAACGTAGTAAAGGAGATCGGGACAATGAACGAGTATAGCACCATCAACAAGACAGCCGAGGCGGCCGGGCCGCTGGCTGACCTCGAGGCCGTGGAGCGCGTGAGGGATGGCATAGTTAAGGCCGCTACGCAGCACTGGCGCTGCCATATAATGGAGCGCTCAAACCTCGACCAGGCGCTGCGCTATGCCGAGCTTAACGACCAGCTGCGCAATATGAGCGGCTATATTGTTGCCTGCCCGGCGTGCGGCCGCCCGGTTAGGTACGATCACCTGGCCCAGGACGCCTACGGCGACGACATGTGCCCGGACTGCTTAATAGCCGCCGGTTACGTCAAATGCGACCACTGCGGAGAGTGGATCGACGAGGACGAGACGACCAAGGTTGACGGCGAGACGTGGTGCGCGGCGTGCGTCGACAGCGACGCCGAGCCGTGCGACCACTGCGGCGAATATCACAACTCGGAAAACCTGGAGACTGTGCACGTCTGGATCAGCGAACGTTGCTATACGGTCGACGAGGTGTGGTGTGAAAGCTGCCGAGGCGACAGCGCGTATACATGCGACAGCTGTGGGGAGCTTTACGCCGGCTTCGGAGACTGCGACGGCGAAACCACGGTATATAACCGCGACAGCGAAGAACACTATAGGCACCTGTGCCAGTCATGCGAGGAGCAACTACCCCACTGCTGCGGCTGCGGAAACACGCTTGAAACAGACTGCTATCGAGACGCCTGCGGCGACGCCTACTGCGCCGAGTGCAGGCCGGAGAACGAATACCTGCACGGCTACGGTCACACCTACGCAAGCAGCTACTACCGCACAAAGGACGACCCGACGCCCGACGGCCTGTATCTGGGCGTCGAGCTTGAAACCGAGGCATACCGAACGGAAGACCCGGAAGCGCTGGCCAGGGACGTTACTATGGCCGTTGGAGATGAGCGTATCGTGTGCAAGGAGGACGGAAGCCTCGACGACGGCTGCGAGATCGTAACGCAACCCATGAGCGCGGCCTACCACCTGGCACCGCTCGACGATCTGGGCGGCCGCCGGCTCTGGGATATGATCCTCGACACGTGCGCCGAGCATAACGCCCGCTCGCATAACGGCGGAAACTGTGGCTTGCATATTCACGTATCGCGTACCTGGCTCGACACTAACGACAAGGTGACGACGTTTATACGCCTGGTGCAAGGTCACGCTGCCGAATGGCAGGTGTTCAGCCGTCGAAACCTCGACAATATGAGCTATTGCAGGCTTGAAAGTGACTTCCAGTCCGGTATCAGTCTGGACGACAGTCCAGCGGAAAAGAGACGCAAGACGTACCGCAAGACCGGGCACCATACCGCCATCAACTGCGAGAACTCCGCAACCGTCGAACTGAGACTGTGGCGCGGGACACTTGTAAAGCAGACACTGCGGGCTACTATCGAGGCAACGGCCGCGCTTGCACTTATCGCCGGCGATGATCGTACAGACGTCGAGGCGCTGGAGTCCTGGAGCTGGCACGAGCTTGTAAAGCAGATGGTAAAGGCGCTCGACCGCTACAGGCTGCCTAGCGCTGACCTTTTGGCGTATCTGCAAACGCGCAACCTCTAGACGATCTGCGCCGGCTCACGGCCGGCGCTGTCCACGAATCAATAACCAAATTAAATAGTTAGGTGCTTAATTATGTGCATCATCCTATCGTGTGCCGCCGGCGTGCGTCCGGCTACCTCTATCATCGAAGAGTGCTTCTACACAAACCCGGACGGCGCTGGCCTAATGTACCCGGACGGCGGCCTGGTGCAGATCCGTAAGGGCTTTATGGACCTGGATACCTACCTGGCCGCTATCGCAGACGTACCCGAGGACGTGCCCCTGGTGCTGCATATGCGAATCGGGACCGGTGGCGGCAATACGCCCGGACTGACTCACCCGTTCCCGGTCGTCGATAGCCTGGATATGATCCGCGCCACCAATTCAAGCGTACCGCTAGCCGTGGCGCATAACGGCGTTTTACGTGACTACCAGGCGGCCGTAAAGCCCGGCGTTAGCGATACAGTTGCATACGTTCGCGACGTTGCCCTATACCTTGCCAATGATGCCGAGGTACGCCGGTGCGGCGGCCTGGCAGTGTCGCGCCTGGCGGCCGACATGCTGCGCGACTCGTCGCAGGGCTCACGCCTGGCGATCATGGACGGCCACGGCAACGTACGCCTAACCGGTGCCGGCTGGGAGGACGTGCAACCGGGTATCCATGCGAGCAACGACAGCTGGCGGCCGTTCGAACCGGTATACCGCTGCGGATCGTATGCGTACGGCTGGGATAGCCCGGACCGCTGGCCGGACTGGGAAGACCTCGACGACCTGGAGCAGCCTATGCTGTGGGACGATCAGCCCACGGCGGCGGCCGTCCGGTATGCCGACGAGACGTACACAGTTAGCGACGTTTTCGAGGAGTACTACACCTGGAACAACTGCCGCGAGTTCTGCGAGGAGTATACCGAGTGCCGGTACCACTGCGCACGCTGCGGATCAATACCGTACTGCGCTACGGACGACGACCTTAAACGCCTGGGCGGCAATCGTGGCTAGCCTGGCCGTAGCCGTGCGCCGGTGGCTTAATCAGCCGGCGCACGTGAGCCGGCGGGCCGTGGCCGCGCTGGCCGTGGTCGTCGTCGTCCTGGCCGTGGCCGTCGTCGTGCAGACGATCAGACTAGACAATATAATCTGCTATTACTACTAACCGGCGGCCGCCTTGAGCGGCCGCCATCGTCTGGAGTTGATGCAACCATGCCCGCCTACGCCGACGCAAACGCCGAGTTCATATGGTCACTAATACGCCTACTACTGGAGCCTGTCATACTGCCGTTTACGCTATTCATGATCATCGCGTTTATTGCAATCATCATTGCAATCATTAATATCCTGCTTGGCGGCTAGCGCTACCCATATCAATAAAACGAGAAAACGCCCGACACCCTAACCGGTGCCGGGCGTTTTTTTGTTGCCGCTCCAGGGCCGCCGGATTAGCCCGCGCGGCCGTCGTCCTGGGCGCTCCAGGCGGCCGCGCGTCGTCCTGGTCGTCGTCCTGGTCGTCGTCCTGGTCGTCGTCCTGGAGATCGTAGGACGATCCAGGCGGCCGCCTGGCCACGTCTCGCACACAAACGCAGGCGCTCGACGGCTGCCGGCCGCTGGGACGATATAGGCCCACGGCCACGGCCGTATATAGCCGTCTGGGCCGCTCTAATGCCTATTTTAGGGCCGTTTTTGGGCCGGCGCGATCGTGTACAGCAACGACACGACAGCGGGCCGTGTAGGCCTATCTGGTGGCCCCTGGTGGCGTTTTCGCAGGTCAAAGGCTATGCCGGAGGTTTTATGCACGCCGGGAAAATATGCGACCCCGCCTGGACCATATTATCGGCGGGGCCGCGTTTTTTCGGCCGGTTCCGAAAAAATGGATATAATACGCGCACGGCCACCCAAAAAGCGCGTGCGGCCTGCGGAAACGCGCAGCGCACGCCGCGCCGCGGGGCGGGAAGCGTCAGCGCTCGGGCGACTCGTCCGCGCCCTCCTCGTCGGCGGCGGCATCGGCGCGGTCCGCCATCGCCGCCTGCGCCGCTATCGTGGCCATCGCCGATGTCCCGACGGCCTGCGCCGCCTCGGCCACCTCGAGGAAGTTCGCGCCCAGCTCGACCGCCGAGTCCGCGAACGCGGAGATGAGCGCGTGGACCTTCTCGCGGTCGTAGATGCCGCGTCCCAGCTCGGCCTCCTGCTCGGGCGTCATCCGGCCACCTCCTCGATGCCGCAGCGCATGGCCCGCGCGATGGCGCGCCACGTCGCGAAGTTTCCGGCACTCGCCCCGCTCCTCAGCGCGGTGATGGTCCTCGTGGAGATTCCCGTCCTCTCGGACAGCTCGGCGACGGTGGTTCCCGTCTCCCTCATCCTCGCCTTCAGCTTGGCCCCGGAGCTGGGGTCCTTCACCGGCGAGAGCGGTGTGGTGCAGGCCATGGCCCTCCTTCTTCTGTCAATGTGCTGCGGCATATCCTACCACGCGAAATGCCGCCTGTGGCAACGAGACGCTATTCTCGGGGCACTTCCACGCATAGCCCTGCACCGACTGGTCCAAGGCCCGCAGCGCCCCGCAAATCTAATCCCATGGCCTTCAGGCGGCATTTCCAACTCAGTCGCGGTGCGCGATTTCGATTTCAATTTTGATTTCGATTTTCAAATTGTGATTTTGATTTCGATTTCGATTCCATTTTCCGATTTTGATTTCCGATTTCGATTTCGATTTCGATTTCGGTTCCGGGGGCCGATTTCGGTTCCGGCCCCCGGTTCCCGCCTTACCACCCGAACGACTTGTCCATCTCGGCGTACACGTCGCGGGTCATGCGGTGCCTGCCCGTGTCGACCTTGAGCGGGCGGCACATGCCCAGGATGCGGTTGTACGTGCGCCTGTCGGCCACGTCGCCCTCCCCCGCCAGCTGCTCCCTCGTGAGGTTGCTCGTGACGATGGTCGGGCGGTGCAGCTGGTAGCGCATGTCGACGATGCTGTAGACCGTCTCCTTGCCGAAGCTGCTGGTGCGCTCGGCCCCGAGGTCGTCGAGGACCAGCAGCTCCGCGTCGGTGAGAAGGCGGACGGCCGTCGGAACCTCGTCGTACCTGCGGCTCAGCACCCACGGCATCGAGCGGCACACGACGCGCATCCCGCGGTCGAGCGCCTCGTTGGCGATGCAGCAGGCGAGAAACGTCTTGCCGCTGTCGGGCGGGCCGAACAGGAGCAGCCCGTTCCTCTGGGCCGGCAGCGTGGCGGCGTACCTACGGCACTTGTCGACGAGGTCGCCGCCGTACTTCCCGTCGTCGTGGGCGAAGTCCATCAGGCGCATCTCCGGGGCGACGAACGCCGTCTCGGCGCGGGCCTTAAGCGAGGCGCACCGGCATTTCACCGGGACCTTCACCGGGCGGGTCCCGTCGTATACGACGCGCTCGACGGGGTGGCCGCACTTGGGGCACATCTCGACGTCCACGTCACATCACCGAGTCCAGTGCGCTGAGGACCGCGCTGTCCATGCGGGCCGGCCTGGCCTTCGCGCCATCGCGCCTCGCCCAGTTGAGGATGGTGCTGTAGTGCGACTTGTACGACTTGCCCGTGGACGACAGGTACCAGCTCAGGTTGTCGATGCGCTCGGACCAGTCGGGGAAGCGCTCCTTGAGCTTGGCAAGCTCGTCGTCGGTGAGCAGGACGTTGCCGTTCTCGCCGTGCCTGTGCTTCTGCGGTTTCGGCTTCCCCTTGGCGCTCGCCGCGGCGGCATCGCCGCCCGGCCCCGCGGACGCGGGAATACGTTCGGGATCAGGCTGAGTGTCAACCTTAGAGGAGTTACTACCCTCTCCTAACCTATCCTTACCTAACCTATCCTCTGTATACAATTTGTATACAGGCTTCGGCAAAGTGAATATATCCGCAGGTCGGACGCCAGTGTCGCGCAAAGTGTACGACTTGTTCTCGTCAATGTAGCACATGGCTAACTCTTTTTGGTACCGAGTCGCGTGCCGGCGGTCCGCTGGGACGTAGTTGTTGATCCACCACGCCTTGATGACAGCAGCGCCCGACGGGAACTCCAGGATGAACTTCTTCGACGCCAGCAGGCGCAGGTCGTCCTCCGAGGCCCCGCACATGCGGCGGACGGCCCTGGGGTTGTTGATGAACCCCCAGTCGTCCGCCGCCATGCCGAGGTGGAGGTACAGCGACTGCGCCGAGCACGGCATGTCCATGAACGAGTCCGACTCGACGATGGACTTCGAGAACATTCGCCTCTCCGCCATGCCTTACCCCCTATCAATAAAATCTAGTTTTCACCCAGTTGCATGTCAGTCTTTCATCGCCTCAAGCACGTCGCCGACCATGGCGGCCTCGGGCGACGCGACGTGCGTCGCGATGTTAGTCGCCGAGATGGAGAGAAAAATGAGAGCGCAGATCGCAACGGTGCCAAACGCCAGTACCATCGCGCAAGATTCGTTCTCCCTGTCGTAATCAAGACCGCTCTCCCTATACGACCTCATCGCTTTTACAAGCAGATACGCCGAGACGGCGAGCGTGATAGCCATAAGCACGCACATAACCCCACTCTTTGCGACCTGCATGGCCGCCCACTTCGGGGCGAACTCCGACAGATGCGCGAGCAGGTAGTCGGCACCTACGCCGAGCTGGTTGGCAATCTCCTTGATGGCATCAGAACTCATCGGCTACCTCCATCAGGTCGTAAATGTCCATTCCGGTGACGCTGGCGAGTGCAAGAACGGCTCCGACGCGAGGCTCGACTCCATTGTTAATCCAATTGCTGATCGTCATGGATGCGACTCCGAGCATCTCGCCCAAGCGCTTGCAGGTCATGTCGTTCTCAATCATCCAGATTTTCAGCGCCTTCGCGTTGAGCCTGTACCTGTGCGACCTGACGGACGACTTGAGCATGGGGACGAACCCATGGCTCCACTTAGCGTCGACAATATCGACTAGGCGCTCCACGTCGTCGTGGTAGAGGTACTCGCCAAGTTCCGGGTGAATATCGAGGGCGTCTAGGATGTCGCCGACCTCGCAGTACTCCTCACCCGTCTCGTCATCCTCGAGGAAGATGATGCTCTTGAGGGCCGCGATAATGTCACGGCGTTCGCGTTCGCTAATCATCGGCAACCATCCTTGCGCACTTCGGGCACCGATTCCACTCGCCTTTAACGTAGTAACCTTCGCAATCCTCGACCACACAACCACAGGCGGAGCACTCGAAGCCGTTTACGCAGGCACCAATCTCGTTCTCGTCGTAAACGTTGTGACAGACGCCGGGGTCGATTAGGTCGGCGATTACAGCCACGTCCTCTTGGGGACACAGGCAGTGTTCGGAGCCGACCACGGCCCCATGAACACGCAACCACCAATCGCCAAGTGACCACCCGGGCTTGTATGAGATCTCGCGTAACCTCTTCGCTACCTCGCGACGCTCTTCATCACTAATCATCGACAATCGCCGCCCCACACTTAGGACAATGGTTCCACCGCATATCGCCGATTGAGTAGCCGCAGACCTCGCAACACGGGGTTTCCCTACCGTACTTGGTCTTGAACTTGCCGTGGCGCGTGGTGGTCGGGCGGTCGATGAGATCGGCAAGGAGGTTGACGATGTTCTTCCACGTCGCGGACTCCTTGACCAGGCCAAATTCTCCGTAGTCATACGTACGGTACACACCGAGAGTCTCACTGAACATATGTTGCATACTCTCGCCCTTGGCTAGCTTATGCTTGGTGCGCTCCCACAATTTATTTGCCACCTCGCGACGCTCTTTATCGGTAATCACCTGTCATCCACCTCCACCATCTTGTAAAGCTCGAGCAGCATCGAGCGCTCCATGCGGATTGACTCGAGCAGGCGCGTCTTGCTGAGGCTCGCTGGGACATGAAAATCGCTCTCAAGGTGCAGGGACGTAATCCAGTCCTCGCGGGCCTCGATGCGTCCACTCAGGTCGTTCATGAAGTCGGCGGCGAGCCGCGCCTTGGCGGCAATCTCCTCGTTGTCCATCAGTCCTCCTGTCGGCTGTAGGCGAGGGCGATGTCCTCGAAGCGGTCATACACTTTGTCGTTGACGATGTAGCGGTTGTAGTCGCCCTGCTCCGTGTAGTGCCAGCGGCCCTCGCGGTGCCCATCGAGCAGGTAATCACGGAGCGTGTCATCCGGTGTGAAATCTCCATCGACCATCTGGCGGAACGTCAACTCATCGACGGCCGAGCAGCCTCGGAACGCCTCCGCGATTTCCTCGACAGTTTCAGCTGTTGCTTGCGAGGTGACGACAAACACGGCACGAATCCTGGGAAAATACCAACGGAAGTCCTTGTGGTGCAAGAATGCCCTATTCACGCGAGACAGGTCCTCGACGGTCCTACAATGGTAGACGACGCGGTCGAAGCCAGTCAGGAGACGCATAACGCCGTCGTCGTGCATGTATTGGCGGAGCGTCTCGGCACTCGTGTGCATCTCCGTATAGATGGAGAACCAATAGCAGATCTCTTGCGTCATGGAGTACCACGCGGCACGCGTCTTGTCGGTCACAATGCCGTGCATCGGGTCGCCGCCTCCGGAGAAACTGAGGAACTCAATGTAGTCATCTCGCAGCAGGTTGCGCAAGGTTTTCGACACAGCCAGTGTGTCAGTCTCTGGCAGGGCCATACCGGTCTGCTTGGTGATGCAGTACGGGCACTGGTAGTGGCACCCGAAGTTGGTGATGACGGAATAGTTGCGGTTAGGCATCCTGCTCACCGCCAAAGACGGCGCGGACGCGTGCCGCGATGTCCGAAATGACATAGCCAGCGCAGTTGTCGTCGGCGGGGCATCCATCACAATGGAAATATCCGCGCCCAAGATACGTGCAGCACCACATCCCGTCATTCCGAGCCGTAAACTCGGCAATACGCAAGTCTTGCAGCAGCCTCTTTCTGCTGTTTCCGCCTGCCGGCTTGGAGACGCAGAACAGGCCAGGGTCGTAGCCGTCGGAACCTTCCGACTTGAAGGACCACTTCCTAGTAGTCTGGTTGTACACCCACTCCTGGACCTCGTGCTCGTTGCCCTGCTCGTCGTACAGGCAGCCGGTGCCAATCGGAATATCAACGCCGTTCATGTCGACCGGCTGGTTAAGTTCAATCATCAGCTCTTGCTCCTCAGTTTGACGATACGGTCGATGATTTCGGCGAGCATGACCGTAGAACAATCGGTCTTTTTGAAGCCTCGGCAGTTATTGCAATCGAGGGTGATATAACCCGGGTTGAACCAAGCGCACGGGGCCACTTTTTCGTGTTCTGTATCGGTTTTTGTTTTATTCAAATCACCTAGCAGCCTCCCCCAGCTGTCGACCGCTGTGAGGTGCACGTCACTGGTGTGCAAATTCAAGTATTCGCCCGGCGTGCGCTCGACTTTTACAAACCAAGTGCCAGATTGGTCTGAGCTGCGGTATTCGTACTCGAACCTCACGACAGGGACTTTAGTCCCGTCGGCGATAAGCAGTTCTGAGGTGTCCAGCGGAATCTCGCGCCCCTCGGCATCCCTGGGAAGCTGAATCATCTCTCCTCCTACAACGCGTTGCACTACGCCACCCACTTCTTGATGACGGTTACGTCGTACTTGGCGGCGAAACCGGACGCCTCGGCCGCGGCGGTCAGGGCGTCGCACACGGCGAAGGCCTTGTCCTCGCTGTCGAACCAGTAGATCGGCGCTCCGCCGACTACGGTCAGGACGTACATGTTGCTGGTTTCAGTGGTATTCTTCTCCATGTTGGAGGCCTCCTTGGTGGCGGTTGCAGCCGCCTTCTCGTCCTTCAATTTGCAGCGGGCCGCCATCTTCTCGTACTCGGCGGTCCGCACCCCTTTGCACCACTCGGTCCACTCGGCGATTGCCTTCTGGCGGTCGGCCTTCGGGAAGCGCTTTCTGTCAATCTTCCCGGTCGTGGCCCTGTAGCACGTTCCGTAGTAGCCTTTCTCGTCATCGCACCAGAGATTTCCGCCCCTGCTGTTGCCGGCGATGGGCTTATTTCTCCCCGCTCCCACTCTCATCCTCCACTTCGTTCAGGAATTGGCCCGTAATCAGGCGATGAAGCCAGTCGGCACACTTGTAAATGTCCAGGTCGTAGTCGTCTTTCAGCCCGGCGCGGGCGAAATACTTGAGGCCGTGGGCCACGTCGGCAATTTGATCGCCGCCGACCATTCCGCTCTGTCCGAGCAGCTTGGCAACTGCCTCAATCTTGTCGGCAGTCTGCATCCCGCCGCGCCTGTAGTGCGAGGCGTACCGGCAATCAATCTTGGTGACGCTGCCGTCATGGCCCCTTATTTCAGTGATTGGTACAGGCACCTGCACCCCTTTCCCTCCATCGTTTGACCCGGCGCTCCATTGCATCCGGGCTGTTATCTGATTTCGCCGCCCTGCCGTCCGGCGTGATGAAGCACCCGCGCTTCATGCAGTTGCACCACGCGTTGCACAGCGAGCAGAACGTATTGGAGCCGACGACATCCGTTGAGCACAGGCACGAGGCCGGGTCGCCCGTAAATGTCAGCTCCGTGAAGTCGTCTGCGCGGAGGTCGTAGTCGCGCCACCCCATGTCTAGCAGACGGCCCGGCTGAGCGGCTCATACGACACGCACTCGATTTCCTCCTGCGCGTCCCTATGCGGAAGGCGGTCGAAAACGAGCGTCACAGCCCAACGCACCGGGTTCCCGCCGCGGTTCTTGCACTCGATGCGCTCGACGTCCTCCATGCAGACGCCGTAATCGCAGCAGAACTCCCTGAAGTGGCGGCACTCCCCGCACCTCGCCATCACTCGCTGGCCTCCAGCGCACGCTCGACCTCGTCCTGAATCTTCTTCAGGACCGTCACAACCGATGCACCAGAAAACTTTGCCGTCGGTCGCTGACTGAGGTTCTCGATGCTCTTTGAGAGCGTGCAGTACAGGTCGCAGAGCACGACCTTCCTCGTCTTGGCGTTACCCATTGGCAACCCTCGCCTCCCTATATGAGCGCAGGTAGCGCTCCTCCTTCTTGTGCTGGGCCTCGTGGTGCAGGCAGAAGCCGCTGTCCCTGCCGGTCATCTTTCCGCAGATCGGGCAGGCGACCGGTTCGACCCCGCACTCGGACCTGATATGCGATATGCGCGACTTCATCGCCGCGTGCCTGCGCTCGCATGACGGGCAGCGCATCCTCGCGTATCCGCCGCGGTACTTCAGACCGCACACCTGGCAGCTCGTGTATCCCATCACGCCTCACCAAACATTTCGTCGTAGCTGATGCCGAGTCCATCGTGGAGCGCCTTGATGACCCTGTAGGTCGGGTTCTGCATCCCGTTGGAGACGTTGAATACGGTCCCGTAGCTCAGGCCGCACTTATTTGAGATGGCCGTGTACATGCAGTCGTTATCGCTCATGTACCTCGTGAGCGCACGGACGAGCGGCTCGGTCGGCCTACTCGTTCCCTGTGCTGCCATAACCGCCCTCGCCGCGCTCAGACTCGGCCTCGAACTCATCGACCTCGGTGAAGTCGGCAAGCTCGCACTTGATGATGAGAAGCTGGCAGACGCGGTCGTGGGGTCGGATGGTGTAGTCGCGGTCGCCGAGGTTCACCAGAGCCGCCTTGTTGGGACCCTGGTAGCCGGAGTCGATGACCCCGATGCCGTTCGCTAGCGTGATACCGTGCTTGCACCCGAGTCCCGAGCGTGCGGCGAGGATGCCGACGTAGCCCTCCGGAATGTCGCACGAGGCACCGAGGTCGACCCACTTGATCTTCCCCTTCGGGATGGTCAGGGGTTCCTCGATGTTGGCCCGCATGTCAGCGCCGGCGTCCGCGGCGTGCATACGCTTGGGCATGAATCGCCTGTTGGCGACCTTGCACTTGATGTTCACTGTTCTGCTCCTGTCGATATGAGGACCCCGTCGCGCATCGCGGCAAGGCCCTCGCTGTCAATCCTGTCGAACGCGACCGACTCAATCGAGCGGACCGCGTCGTATTCTGCTCCCGTCGTCTCGGCGATGTCGCGCCACGGCATGAGCTGTAGGTACCTCATGCGCAGGACCGCCGCCCCGTTCGGGTCGATTGCCGCATAGCCGTTGAGAACGCTGCTCGCATCCAGCACGAGGCGGGTGTCCTGCCTGCGCTCGCGCTCTGACTCGGCCTCGAACTCCATGAGGTCGTCTATGCGCCTCGACGGGTCGGTGACGCCGCCCTTGCCGCGCGGGCCGTCGCTGCGGGCACGCATGACCGACAGCTCGCGCTTCGCCTCGAGCCTTCGCTCGAACTCGACGATGCGCTGCACCGCGTCACGCGCCGCGACGAAGAACTCGCGAGCGTTCATTCCGTACCATCGCCCTCGAGCGGCTTGGCCCTGAATGCGAGCGTGAACTCGCGCTCGACCGTCTCGCACTTGTGCTCGCAGGCGACGCACACCTTGAAGTCGTCCCTGCTGAGAGGGCGCACGCCGTCACGCAGGGGACACTTTTCGCTATCCAAGCGCCCTCCTATCTGTACTCCTCGAACTGCTCGCAGGGTTCATGCCCCTCCTCGATGCAGTTCTCGATAATCCACTTGACCGTGCGCCTGCTGGTCACAGGCTCGCCAAAGGCATCGCTCGCCTCGAGCCAGTCGTCGTAGTCGAGGGCGCAGAAGCCCGTTCCGCTCTCGCCGATGAAGCAGAAGTGGCGGCAGGAGCCGCACTCCTCCTGCCCATCGGGGATGTCGGGAGCGCCGTCGCGCTCAAGGTTCATCTGGCCCCCTAGAAATCAAAAGGGATGTCGTCGTAGGCATCCTTCGCGCTCCACTGCTGCTGGGGCTGCTCCTGCTGGAAGCCGCGGTCGGCCGGCGCTCCAGCCGCCTCGCGGTCGCTGTGGCTCATGAACTCGATCTCGTCGACGACGACCTCGAGCTTCGAGCGGCGCTGGCCGTCCTTCTCCCAAGAGCTGTAGCGCAGCTTGCCCTCGATGGCGACCTTGTTGCCCTTTGCCAGGAAGCGGCCAACCGCCTCGGCTCGCGCACCGAACATGGTGCAGTCGACGAAGTTGGGATAGTCCTCCCATTCGCCGGTCTGGTTGTTCTTTCGCCTGTCGTTGACGGCGATGCCGAACGACAGGACGCTGGTTCCGCCCGCGGTGGAGCGGAGTTCGGGGTCGCGGGTGAGGTTGCCGCTGAGGATGCACCTGTTAATGGACATAGCGGCTCGCAAACTCGAGAACGGCGTCGCGCTGGCGCACGCCGAGGCCTCCGATGCGGCGGTTCGGCACGATGCCGGCCTCCTCCATGAACAGGCGTGCCTTGGCCTTGCCGACGCCGGGGAGCGCCATGAGGAACTGGAGCACGCGCATCTTCTTGGCGTAGGGCAGGTCGATGGCCTCCTCGGGCTTAAGCTCGCCGCTCTTGATCTGCGATCGAATCTTGCCGCGCTCGGCGCGTGCGACGGCCGCCTTCTCGAGCGCGGCGCGGCGCTGCTCGTCGGTCATCTGGGGCAGGTTGGACATTTGTCTCTCCTATCTGTTGTCAGCTAGTTCGCGTCGATGATTTCGCCGGTTTCGGCGTCGACGTTCGCGGGGACCTCGGTCGGTTCGGGAGCCAACGGGTCCTCGAAGATGCGGTTGCCTTCCTCGTCGAGGATGACCGGCGTGTTTCCGTCGTCATTTACCGCATCAGCAGTCTCGACGGAATACGGCAGCTTGCCTCGCTGAAATGCGTGACGAATGACGCTCTTCTCCGCCATGGCCTCGTAGTAAGTAGCCCAAGGGCCTTTGTCTCCGGCCTTAGATGCCTTTTTGATCTTGTCTACATCGTCTTTCATCATGTAGTCGAACGCGATGCTCCCGTTTTTCAACTCGCACACAAGGTAAACAACGACCAATTTGTCTTCATCGTGCTGCGCTTTGAAATTCGGCGTAAAGGTGAAATGGTGCCCAGTCTCGTTGTTGAAATAAGTGAAATCATCGCCCTCGTAAACGCATTGTGTGTACACTTCGATGACATTAGGATGACGTTTGACAAGATCAAGCATTCCGTTTTTGCCGAGCCGGAACTCCGCCTCATAGCGATGGGTTTTCGAGTTCCATTGTGGAATGACATAGGCGCTGCCCATGGCATCGTTCGGCATGAGTCCAAGCTCTGCGCACCTCAGACAGCACGACAGAATCGACGTCACCGAGCATTCAGAGAGTTTCGGGGTTTGCTTGTATGCCGCAATAGCAAGATGCGTCAGACGTTCGGTCGTACATCCTTTCGGCATGACCGCCTGCAACTGCGGTGCGCATCGCTTGATTAGCCCGGCAAACGAGTTGTCTGGCTGTTTGGCCTGCTGAATCTCCTGCTTGGCCTGCGTGATTGCTCCCATATGACCTCCTAATCCTTCTTTTTCTCCGTGTACTTGATGTAGCCGCCGCTCGGCTTGCCGTTGCGCATGAAGCGCGTCCACGTGAACTTTCCGTCGGGCGTGATTAACCCTCGTTCGTCCCCGATGAGCTGGCACAGCCCGTTCGTGGCGGCTTGGTATCCCTTCTCGGCGTCATCTCGTGCCTTCTTGGCAGCAAGCCACGCAGTCGCCTCGCTTGGTGTCTCGTTCAGCTCGATAAGCTCGCCGGGTTGCAGGTGCTTCGATGCCAGGGCCTTGAGTTCCGCACCGATCTCGCCGATTGGCGGCTCGGTGCCGCCCTCGACCATCGCCCAGAAGTCGTCGACGGCCCTGTCGACCGCCTTGACGTCGTCCTCGTCGCGCATGACTCGGAACTCCCTGTACTTCTGTCCGCCGATGAGCACCGCGACGTCGGCGAACTTTCGCCCTGTCACGCTCATGTAGTGGGTCACCTGGGTCAGGTAGTACAGCGGCACGCCCTCATCCCAGTCGTGCTCCCTGTATAGCGACGCCGTCTTTATCTCTAAGATTCCCCATCCGAGTTCGGGGTCCTTGACTTCGTAATCAAGAGAGGCCTGGGCATGAGGTCGTCCAATGCTCCTGCACACAGCGTTGACTCGTCTGACAGTGCGTCCTGGGTGTAGAGCAGCATAGTGGCTGCCGACCACAGGCTCGAGGATATTGCCCCATTGAACCGCCTCGACCATGCTGAGGTCGGCCGGCTGCACGTATCCGAGCTTCTCGGCCCATACCTCGTAAGGTCCTCGATATTGAGACAGCCCCATGATGGCCGCGACGTCAGAGCCTCCGATTCCGCGGCGGCGCTGGTCGAGCCATTCGTCGCTCCCGTCGCACCTAATGAGGTCGAAGACACGCCCCTCTCCTACGACAGGCACTACTCGTCCCCGTTGAGAACGTCCTTGACCATCTCGAGGACGACCTTCTTCGCCTCGGCGATGGCGTCGTCTTCGTCACGCTCCCCGATTACCCCGCGGTGCGCCTTGGAGACGCAGTCGTAGGCCTCGGCGACGGAACCCTCGTTGAGCACGCCGCTCGTGAGGACGGCCTCGCACGCAGCGATGACGGAGAAGAGGTCGATTGCCACGCAGAGGTCAACGCCCCTCATATCATCTTTGGTTCCGCCGATGGCAAAGGCGAGCGCGCTGGTGTCGCGATGAGCGGCGAGCGAGCGGAGGGAGTCCTTGCTCGTGGTGACGACAACCTCAAGCGCGTCGGCGCTGTCCGCGATGTGGTCCGTCAGGCAGTTGTCGCTGAAGTAACGACTGGTGTTCATTGTTCCTCCTTGCAGATGGGCGCGATAGTCACCATCACGCCCGGGTCTTCCTTGTCGATGGCGATTCCGTCGTGGTGGATCGCCCTGATGTGTTTCTGTGAGTCATCGCGAATCAGACCGGCCTTGACGATTCCATCGAGGACGAACTTGATTCCGCCCATGATGTTGTCGGGGTCGCGCCTCGCGTTGATCTCATGCCAGACGAGACGGATGTCAACCTTCCCCTCCGGGGTCTTCCACCCGGCCTGGAGCGCGGCCTCGTGTGCGTACTCTGCGGCGATTCCCGTGTAGTACTTCTTGAGGTCGTTGCCCTTGAACCGGTTGACGTTCATCGCGTGCATCCAGTCGTTGATGGATGCCCACGGCTTCTGCACGCCGCCTATCTTCGGAGCGTGGATGAAGAACTCTAGAGGCCTAGCAGGAGGGCAAGCAGGGCAAATATCAGCGCCCAGCTTGCCACGCCCATGGCGAGCATTAGCAGAAACCAAGGCCCGCACCCCCCTAAATCGTCTCTATCCATCTGTCCACCTCCGACGCGCGGATGCGCGCCCCGCGCTCGCCGTCCGGCTCGATGAAGTCGATAAGCCCTCGCTCGTTGTCGAGCCTGATGCGGCGCTCGGACACGCCGCTTATCTTCGCCACCTCGGACACCGTGTACGTCATGCGTGCACCGATGCCTGCGGCGACCGCCGTCTCGATGGTCGGGCTTGACGGCACGCGGCAGTCCATGGCCTGCTCGACGGCATCCTTGACGACTCCGGCGAGCAGGGCCTCGAGGCTGCTATCCATTCGTGACCGTCTCGCAGTGCTTCTTGATGATGTTGTTGAAGTTGCCCTTGTTGCCGTAGACCTTCTTGGCGATGGCCGCGAGCAGGCCCTTCTCCTTGTCGAACTCCTCGTCCTGGCACTTGACGACGGTCTTGGTGCCGTCCTCCCAGTAGACGATGGTCGCGGGGTCGTGGAAGATGACCTCCTTGATAGCGGTGGAGTCGTTGAGGCTCGGAAGCCCCTTGAGCACGTCGATGATTCCGCGTGGCTGAAAACGGCACGTATTGAGATCGACCGCGGCCGCGTCTTTCCCCGTAATGTCGAGAGTCAGTAGCATGTGGCCTGCGTTAATGGGTTCCGGGCATATCGCATACTCTGCAAAATCGCGGTTCATCGTGAACCCAGAGCAATGTTCGATCTTGTCAAAACGAATCAATTTCAGCCTCCTTACTTGACGTCGACGAGCGGCGTGGAGTTCTCGGGCACGACGACGAGGTTGCCGTTCTTGCCGATGCTCTTGAGCGCGTCGATGTAGTTCTGCTGGATAACGTTCTCGTTGAGGGAGTTCGCGAGGATGGCGTTGGCGTCAGCCTGGCCCTGTGCCTCGATCTTCTTGGTTTCGGCCTCGACCTTGGCAGTCTCCTGCTTGTTCTGGGCCTTCTGCTTCGCGACCTCGGCGGCCTGAGCCTCGCTGTAGCTCTTGGTGATGTTCTTCGGGTAACGGACGTCCTGCACGCTCACCTGCTCGACCGTGAGGCCCATGCCGTCCCACTTCTCGGTGAGGGCCTTCTGCACGGCCTTGGTGAACTGCGAGCGGTCGGTGAGCATAGTCACCGTGTCGAACTTGCCGGACACCTCGCGGGTAACGGCGCGGACGTCGTTGGAGATGTACTTCTCGACGAAGGACTCCTGCGTGCCGTACTCGCTGTAGAGCGTGAGCGCGGCGTCGGGGTTGAGCGAGTAGTTGACCTGGATGTCGATGTTCGCGCTAGCGCCGGACTTGTCGTTGATGGACACCTGCTTGCCGTCGTAGGAGCCGCCGTTCACCTTGTAGTCGGTGTCCCCGTAGAAGTTGATGAGGTTGTTGCGGGTGTCGTAGGTGACGACGTTCTGCCACGGGGCCTTCCCGTGGAAGCCGGCCTCGGACGTGGAGCCTGCGAGCGAGCCGCCGATATTGCGGATGACGCAGACCTCGCCGGTATCCTGCGAGTAGAAGCATCCGGTGGCCGCGATGACGGCTGCGAGCGCGATGACAGCGAGGCCACCTGCGACCGGCACGGTTGCGGGTTCATCGGGCCTGCTGGGCTTATAGCAGCGATTGTGGTCCTTGTACTCCTTGAGGGCCTCGAGGTACTCCTCGTTCTTGCGCTCGTACTCCTCTCGCTCGCGCTTGTTATGCGAGTGGGCGACCACGCACGTGGCGGCACCCGCGATACCGAGTCCGGCGCAGATAATGAGTCGAATCATTTAGTTGTCCTTAGTTTGTAGGCTTGGAAAATGGCAGGCGCGGAGGGACTCGAACCCCCATCGGCGTTACCGCCACAGTTTTGGAGACTGCTGCTCTACCGGTTGAGCTACGCGCCTGTGGAGTGCTGCCCAGGAGTCGCACCTGGTTTCACGGAGTTGCAGTCCGCCGCCTAGCTGTTCGGCCAGCAGCACATGGAGTCGCCAGAGGGAATCGAACCCCCAACACGCGGTTTAGGAAACCGCCGCTCTATCCCATTGAGCTATGACGACGAAAATGGTGCCGCATCTAGGTAACGCTCCCAGCCAGCCAATAGGCACCTGATTTACAGTCAGGCCCCCGTCTTTAGGGGAATACTGCGGCAGTGTGGAGGAGGGCGTGGGAGTCGAACCCACGGATCGCTATCAACGACCGGCTGTTTTCTAGACAGCTGCAATAAACCTCTCTGCCAACCCTCCGTTGGCGGAGCATGTAGGACTTGCACCTACGGGACTCGTATGAGGTCTACGGGTTAGCAACCCGCTGCGGTAGCTACTGCGCCAATGCTCCGAAATGGTTGTCGCGGTAGGTGCTGACCCTACGACCTCCCCGTTATCAACAGGGTGCTCTACCGTTGAGCTACGCGACAGTGGAGCCGCCTGCGGGAATCGAACCCGCATAACCGATTTGGAAGACCGGTGTTCTACCTTTGAACCAAGGCGGCGTGGCTTGCGCGGCAGGCCTCGAACCTGCGACCTCCCGGTTAACGGCCGGGCGCTCTACCAGCTGAGCTACACGCAAATGGTGGGGCAAACAATACGGAGGCAATACATCTCCGCTGGGTTTGCCCCGTGTTGGTCGCGGGAGCGGGAATCGAACCCGCATGGCCCGGCTTATGAGGCCGGTGAGTTACCTGTACTCTATCCCGCGATGGCTTCTCGGCAGGGAGTCGAACCCTGACCGGCTGAATCAGAATCAACCGTGCTAGAACTGTTACACCACCGAGAACGTTTCGACCAGCGGCCGCGGCGACCGATACGCTGCTGTACACATCTTCTTACGACGCGGCAGCCAAGTGGCAGGGCTGCCTTGGTTTTCCGATGTCGTATCGGCCGTTGCGGCCGCTGGTCTGGAGGCGCTGCAATCGCCCGCCCCCGTGTTGCCGTGGTTTCCGCGCGTCGCGGCTTTGGCACTCACGGCTTGCCGCCCTCCCGGCGCGATGCCGTTCGGGCCTTACCCCTTCCGGGGCGCATATTCTGTACTCAAGGTGCACGCCCATTCGGACGGGCGTGCGGTTTCCCGCGCGGACTCGACTGATGTAGGGAAGGCCTGCCCAGGAGTCGGAGGCAGGTGAAAATTGCCCGTGAAGGAAGTGGTCAGTCTTCAGAGAGGAGTTCAGTCGAGTCCGCGAGGGAAAACGCTTCGGCTATTCGGGTTTGCGCCCGGTGAGCCAGTCGAGTGAGCAGTCCATCCAGTCGGCGAGCTTGATTGCCTCCTGAAGCGTGAACGGCTTTTCGCCAGTCAGCTTGTAGTGGACCGCGTTCCAGCAGATGCCTAGTACGTCGGCGACCTTCTGCTGGGTGATTCCGTGCTCGGCGATATATGCCGAGACTTTCCTTGCGAAGTCGTTGTCCATCCCATTCCTCCTTTCTGGGAACTCGCTTGCTCCCCGTTGGGAGCTTTCGATTACTGATATTGCTCCCCGTTGGGAGCTTTGTCAACATCTTTTTGGGTAAAATTACTCTCGATAGGGAGTAAGGAGTTGCCATGATTCTTTTGAAGGGTCTTCCAGACATCCTCGCCTCTCGAGGAATGAAGCCAGCAGACCTATGCAGAATTAGCGGTCTGAGCAGCGGTTTAATCTCCAGTTACATGAGCGGGGCGAAGACGCCGACGCTGAAAAGCGCCGTCACGATCGCGGAGTCGCTCAACGTCTCCCTAGACGAGCTTGTTGGCAGAAAGCCTTCACATTTCGCGCCTCCGCCGCTCACGCACGATGAGGCCGAACTGCTCGACGACTACCGCAAGTGCACGCAGGAGGCCAAGGACAAGGTTTCCGAATACGCTGAGTTCCAGGGTGCGATGAGTGCGGAGTAGGCTCGCGAACACGAGAGGAGACGAATATGGTGACGAGGCTCCGGGCGCTCAGGGCGAGGGCCGGGTACCCGAACGGCAAGGCCTTCAGCGATGCAATCGGGATGAAATACGACACGTATCAGAGCTATGAGTCCGGAAAGCGAAAGATGTCGCTCGAGCGTGCGGCGGAGATTGCTGACAGGCTTGGGTGCACGCTGGACGAGCTTGCCGGGCGCACACCGCCGAAAAGAAAGGAGGACTATCTCAGACAGTGGCTTCTCGACAGCTACGAGGCCTGCACTGTCGAGCGAAAGAGACGCCTCTTGGACTACGCACGCGACCAGGCGAAAATGTCCGAGGGAGAGTCAGACGATTAGAAAGCAGGGCGTCGCCACCCGCCAAGATGCACGACGCCCCACAGGACCGACCCGCTTACAGCAGGAGGGCAGGTAAATTATGCCACGCATGAGGGCAGAGAAGGGTTCGATTGCCAAACTCGACCGCAACAGGTACCGCATACGCTATTGGGGAGACAAGCGCGACGGCAAGGGGTACAGGAGACTCAGCTCCAACTTCACCGGCACGCTTACGGAGGCTCGCAGGGAGCGAGACAGGCTGATCGAGCTGCACTCAACCGACGAGCGCAGGACATACACAGTGCGTTACGTATTTGACGCGCTGTACTGGCCGTCATGCGAGAAGCGTTTAGCAGAGAACACGTTGAACATGTACAGGTCGACATGGCGTAGGTACGTCGAGCCTAAGTTCGGGGACTGCTTGCTCTCATCGGTTAGACCGCTCGCCATCCAGGAGTGGATAGACTCCATGACGAAAAACCAGGCCCAGCGTGCCGTTAACATGCTGTCCGGAATCTACCGCACCGCCGTCAAGTTCGAGCTTACCGATTCCGACCCGACCTCCGTCGGCCTCGAGATGCCTGGCGATGTGGCGAAGATGGACGCCGGAGTGTATGACATGGCGGAGCTTGTCCGCATGGCGGAACTGCTGCACGGCTCGCGCATGGAGGGTATATTCCTGCTCGGTGCGTTCGGATCATGCCGGCCTGGCGAGGCAGCCGCCGTCGACCCTGCGTCGGTCGAGCTTGTCAGAGCCGGCAACGGGACGGTCTGCGCCGTCGTCCCAATCGAGCGCGAGGCCGTACGCGGGCAAGGCGTCGTCGAGCGCGTTAAGACCGAGAGCAGCCGACGCTATGTCGTCATTCCCGGCAGATGGGGTGAACGTCTCGCGGAAATCGCCGATGAACGAGTCGATGGCGGACACTGCCTTTTCATCGAGAACATGAAGGGCGGACCGCTCACGTCCGCGAGGATGAAGGCGATATGGGAGCGCGAGGCCGAACGGCTCGGGTTCGAGTACCACCCGTTGCGCAACCTCCGCAACTCATGGCGCACAAGCTGGCAGTACGAGGTAAGGATTGCACCAGACACCCTAGAAGTCTTAATGGGTCACTCAGGCTCAAGCGTGTCGGCCAAGCACTATGTCCGCGCGAGTTTAATGATGCTCGTCAACACGGTAGCGGACGCGTTTCAGGAAGCAGGTCTTGTTCCATAGGGACTTTTAGGGACCAAATCATTTTATGCAAGCGTTCTACCTGCTGGTTTATTATTTGTAAATATCAGTCGTTATGATATACCTACTGGCCTGCGAGATAAACCCCAAAATGAAGGCGTCGTGATGATGGCCCCTTTGGTGCAAAGAAACCTGACCCCAATGCACCAAGTTAGGACCAGAGGAAGTCGCTGCGGGTGACGGTGGCGCCGATGGCGAAGGGCATGCAGGCGATGACCGGATACAGGTAGCGCATGTAGGTCGAGCCGTTGCACGGGCCAATCAGGCACACAGCGAGTACGCCCAACAGCGGCACCCAGATCGCCAGCGCACGCCATGAATGACGACGCAGCAGGTAGACCACCACGGCGATCATGATCCACACATAGGTGGCCGAGCTCATGGTGAGCGAAATAAACGGGATGCGTTGTACTGCCACGCGATACAGGTTGATCAGGTGGTCGCACCAGCGCACCACGTTGCTGTCTACCGGATGGAAGTCGAAGTATTTGAGGTTGTCGGGGCGCGCCATGATCTCGGCACTACGCGCCGTGCTGTAGACCCAGGCATCGCGCGTGCTCGGATAAAAATAACCATAGTAGTTATTGATAAGCGCCGAAATATAGCACTCGGGATCCTTCTTAAACATCTGAGCCCATACCTCAAAATAGGCATCGATGTCCTCCTGCGAGGCGTACTCGTTAAAGCAGTTCTTGACGGCATCGGACTTGTCGGGGTTGTAGCGGCGGCCCAGGTTCTCGTACTTGAGTACGCGGTCGATCACGGCACGCTCTTCGTCGGTCACCGAACCGTCGCAAGGAGCCTCCACGATGGTGCCGTCCTCCTTAACCGTGGGGTTGACGCCCGAGTTGAGGCCGTCGTGCTTTTGGACGAAACGAGCCGTCTGCTGGAACGGAATCGAGAGGATTTCGCGCTTGGAGCCGGGCGTAATGTCGTGCGCCGGCATAAAGACCTTGGTGAAGTACATATTAGAGGCAAGGCAGAGCGCGAGCACCGCGAGAACGCCAACCCAGCGGAAACGCGGGATGGTGCCCGAAGGCGCAGCACCAGTCTGCTTGGCTGCACGACGAGCCACATGCACGTCCCATACGCAAAACGCCGCCGCGATTACGCATGCCGCCAGGGGAAACACCAGGCCGCCGTTGCGCAGAAACGTGGAACCCATGGCGCCCAGAGCGAGCAGCAGCCAGTCGTGGCGCGCAAAGAACACGGGGGCTTTCTCGCCCGCTCGCTCGACATTGGCATCACGACGGGGCAAGCCACATGCCACGAGCTTGACGGTCTGTACCAGCAGCACCAAGAACGCGTCGGCAAAGAGCACGTCTTTGGTGAGCAACGCCGCGTAGTTAGAGAACATCGGCATAAACGCAAAGAACAGCAGGATCGCACCGCGAACCGGCAGGCTCACGCCCAATTTGCGCAGCGACGAAATGGAATAGGCCATGCAGGCAGCCGTGATGACAAATTGAGCGCAGGTGTAGATGGCAAGACCCGCGTTAGCGCTGTTGAACAGCGAAAGCCCCAGCTGAACGCACGAGCCGATAATGGCCGTGTGCACTACGGGATGATGCCCGTTGAGCAACACATTAGGATTGAGCAGACGCAAGTAGTCGCTCGTGCCGTTGGGATAGTTGAACCACTGGCGAATCTGCGCGCCCGTATCTCCCATAAAAAGGCCAGGCAGCGAAGCGATGAGCGTGGGCGCCCAGGCGATCATAAGCACCAGGAAGGGCCCGGCAAAGGGATGGACCGAGAGCACGGCGTGAGTCACACGCCATACGCGGCCAAAGTGCGCTTCGGAAAACGGAATGCGCCGAGAGCTCAGCCAATCCAGGCACTCAAAAGCCAAATAGAAGGCCACGATCGCTAAGAGCATCCAGCCCGCGCCGCCAATCCAGGCGCAGACGATGCGGGCTTTGTCGCCAAGGACAATCTCGGCCGAGTCGGTGAGGTCGTAGCTGCGGCCGAACACCATGCAGATGGCGAAGAACAGCGACGGCAGAATGATCGATGGACGCCAGGTGTCGCCACGGCCAAAGAACACGTAGCGAAACGGCAGCGTGAGCAGGCAGGCAAGCGCAAGCAGCATGACCGCGTCGGTATGGCCGGCAAACGAGAGGAGCACCTCGTAGCACACGTACAGCATGCCCGAGGCTTTGGGGTCAATCGCCAAGACTGCGTTGCTCGATACCGGGGCGGGATCGATGGAAAACGCCGTGGTCGCCAACAGCGCGAGCAAAAATGCGATGAGCGTCTGCTTGGCGGGGTAGCGCTTAAACCAGACGATGCGGGCAGCGTCGCGCGCAGCCGTTGTGGAGAGATCGGAATCCTTCACAGTCCAAAGAGCCTTTCTAGAAACCTGCCAAAAAGGGACAGGTTTATTTTGGCAGGTTTTATCTGGGGAAACGTTACGGTTCTGTCATCGTTGCCCAGCGAACCACCACAAAGGTGCCTGTCCCCTTTGCGGTGGTTAGGCGTCGAGGTAGATGCGCTGGGGCTGGTTGCGGCGACGAGCGAAGATGATGAGCGCCAGGCCCGCGATTACGAGTGGCAGACTCAACAGCTGACCCATGGTGATGACGCCGCCCAGCAGATAGCCCAGCTGCGCATCGGGCACGCGCACAAACTCAATGAGGAAGCGGACGATGCCGTAACCCATCACAAACACGCCCATAAACGTGCCTTGGGGCAGTAGCGGCTTTTTGCGGCTGAGCACCTGCAGAATGCAAAAGAGCACGATGCCCTCAAGAAATGCCTCGTAGAGCTGGGAGGGGTGACGCGGCATATCGCCCGCGGTGCCGCCAAAGATCACGCCCCAGGGCAGATCGGTCGGCTTGCCCCACAGCTCGCCGTTGACAAAGTTGGCGCAGCGTCCCAGACATAAGGCCAGCGGAGCACCGATAACGGCAAGGTCGGCGATGGTCCAGGCGTCGAGCTTGTACATGCGGCACACGAGCACGCCGCCGATAATGCCGCCCACCAAGCCGCCATGGAAGCTCATGCCGCCCTCGTTGGTGGCAAAGATCTCGAGCGGGTGCGCCCAGTAGTAGCCATCACCGTAAAAGACGACGTAGAACAGGCGCGCACCGATAATGAGGCCAAAGACCACGCCGACCACGACACTCGTCAGGTCATCAATCGTGATGTTAAAGCCCCAACGGCGCTGCGTGCGATACATGACGACCGCCGTGAGCAGAGCGCCGACCACGTAGGCCAGGCCGTACCAGTAGATGGTGATGGGGCCCGCCGAGATCGCGACAGGATCAAGCATATGGTAGAAGTCGTTGAGCATGTCGACCCTCCTACTCCCTACATACAAATGCGGCCGCGGGCCTTGCGCTCGCAGCCGCATATTTGGGCGTAACGTCTATGCGGAGTATACCGTCCGCAGCTTTCGCATCTTAGAACGGCGCGTACTCGTCGTACAGGTCGTCGGTCTCGCCGGAGGCATTGACCTGCTCGACACGGGTAACGCCGGGCACATGCTCCTTGAGGATACGCTCGATACCCATGGACAGGGTCAGTGCGCTCATAGGGCAGCCGGCGCAGGCGCCCTGCAGCTCCAGCTTGACGACACCCTCGTCGTCGACGCCCACATACTCCATATCGCCGCCGTCAGCCTGCAGGTTGGGGCGAATCTCCTCAAGAACCTTCTTAAGCAGCTCTTCGTTAACAGCCACAGGGGCTCCTTTCTCACAATAACGCGGGCGCGCCCGCGGACAGAGCTATGTTACTACAGCCGTGTACCCGCTCACGAGCCGTCCATGCGCGCAGACGCGACTTTCACGAGTAGTCAATTTGGGACGGGGCTCTTTTGGCTGCCTTTTGTTGCCAGCTGGCGTTGCCACGCGCTACTGCTGAGCCCGCCCCTCGGTGCCGATGTGAACATCGACGATAACCTGGCGGTAGCTGATGCCACAGGAGTCGAGGATGCGGCGGCTGATGCGTCCGTCATCGGTGTCGGCGTACTTGTTGTCCAGGTAGACGACCTCGCCCACGCCCACCTGAGCCAAAATCTTGGCGCAGTCGTGGCACGGGAACAGCGTGACGTAGACCGTGGAACCCTCGAGGTCCTTGAGCGAGCCACGGTAGTTGAGCACGGCGTTGGCCTCGGCATGGACCACGTAGTTGTGCTTGTCCTGCAGCGGGTCGTCGCTCGTACCCCACGGGAAAAAGTCGTCGTTGAGCGCCGAGGGTGTACCGTTGTAGCCCACCGAAAGGATGCGGTGGTTGGTGTTGGCGATGCACGCACCCACCTGCGTGTTGGGGTCCTTGCTGCGGCGCTGCGCGGCGATGGCCACGCTCATAAAGAACTCATCCCAGCTAATAACGTCGCGGCGCTTGCCCGACGCGGTTTGATGAAGATCGTCCGACATGGCAGACACCTCCGAAATCGCAATAGTTTGACCCATTGTAGCAGGTGAAAGGTAGGGGCGCTTATCCCACCAGCCCCCGTCCTACGCGCGTCGGGGCTTTTGGTTGATGTGGTAGAGCTCGGCGAGACCCCGCAACGTCAGCGCATCGTCGACCGTCAGGCTATGGCCGACCAGCGCCGCAAGCGCCTCCTCGTAATCCCCGCCGGCGACGGGGGCCGTAACAGTATCCCCCGTCAGTCCCAGGCCGGCCATCTTGCCGCTCAACTCGACGATGATCTTCTGCGCCGTTTTCAGCCCCAATCCCTTGACATTTTTGAGAAGGACGGCGTTTTCGGTAGCGATGATCCCCTGCAACTCCCTCGGCGAATAGGTCGAGAGAATCATCCGGGCGGTATTGCCGCCTACGCCGGAGACACTTATCAGGTGGCGGAACAGTTCCCGTTCGGCCTTCGACGCAAAGCCGTAAAGCAACTGGGCGTCTTCCCGAACCACGTAATGAACGAACAGTTTCACTCGGTCGGAGTGCTCGATTTCGGAATATGTCTGCAACGATATCTGAAGAAAGTACCCCACTCCGCCGACATCCAACACGGCATGGGTGGGAGCGAGTTCGGAAATGGTACCGGAGAGATATTCGTACATGAGTTTCTAATTTTGAATGTGGCTTGACAAAAGTAAAGATTTTTTTCTA